>Ga0307510_10002929_pt1 | contig 19628 bp, 21 predicted proteins | sample 12_EM_MG_FD_207224 | JGI IMG/M metagenome (GOLD analysis project Ga0307510, IMG submission 207224) | Populus trichocarpa ectomycorrhiza microbial communities from riparian zone in the Pacific Northwest, United States - 12_EM | ecosystem: Host-associated > Plants > Roots > Unclassified | place...
GCACGGCGTGCACGAATTCGAGCCCGGCCAGACCATCGATGCCGTGCTCGATCCCAATGATGTCTTTGTCTTTGACGCGGCTGACCGTTTGGTCGCCGCTCCCGGATCGTGAGGGGAGCGCGTCATGGCCCGCATTGACCTCGTCGATCTCGCTCACTCCTACGGCGGCAATGATGCGCCGGAGGAGAGCTTTGCGTTGAAGCCGGTGACCATGACCTGGCGGCAGGGCGGCGCCTATGCGCTGCTCGGGCCGTCCGGCTGCGGCAAGACCACGCTGCTCAACGTCATCTCCGGCATCATCACGCCCTCGCGTGGGAAAATCATGTTCGACGGCCAGGACATCACACCGCTGTCAACCCAGAAGCGCAACATCGCCCAGGTGTTCCAGTTTCCGGTGATCTACGACACCATGACGGTGGGGCAGAACCTGGCATTTCCGCTGAAGAATCGCGGCGTGCCGAAGGCCGAGATCGACAAGCGCGTCGCCGAGATCGGCCGCCTGCTCGACCTCGAGCCTTATCTGAACCGCAAGGCGACGCGCCTCACGGCGGATGCCAAGCAGAAGATCTCGCTCGGCCGCGGCCTCGTCCGTTCCGACGTGGCCGCCGTGCTGTTCGACGAGCCGCTGACGGTGATCGATCCCGAACTGAAATGGCAGCTGCGCTCCAAGTTGAAGGCGCTGCATCGCGAGCTCGACCTCACGATGATCTACGTCACCCACGACCAGACCGAGGCCTTGACGTTCGCCGACACCGTTGTGGTCATGCATGACGGCCGCGTGGTGCAGAGCGGCACGCCGGCCGAGCTGTTCGACAAGCCGGCGCACACCTTTGTCGGCTATTTCATCGGCTCGCCCGGCATGAACATCATTCCGGCCGAGGTGAGGGGCCGCGAGGCCAGGATCGACGGCCATGTCATCGCGCTCAACCGCAGCTATGACAAGCTTCCGGCCGGCGCGAAGATCGAGATCGGGGTGCGTCCGGAATTCGTCGATGCCGTCGCGCCGGCACCCGGCCTGCTCACCGCGAAGATCGAGCGCATCGACGATCTCGGCCGCATCCGCTTTGCGCGCACGCGCCTCGGTGATGCCAAACTTGCGGCCCGCGCACCGGCCGGCTTCACCAGCTCCGACGGCACCGCCGGGCTGAAATTCGATCCGTCGCATGTCCACGTCTATGCCGACAGCCTTCTGGTGGAGGGAGCCGCCTGATGGACAAGACCGTCAACCAAAAAGCCTGGTTCCTGGTGCTGCCGGTGTTCCTGGTCGTCGCCTTCTCGGCGGTGCTGCCGCTGATGACGGTGGTGAACTATTCGATGCAGGACACGTTCGGGAATAACCAGTTCTTCTGGAACGGCGTCGGCTGGTTCAAGGAATTGCTCGATCCCTCGACTGATCTCGGCGGCCGCTTCCTGGCCTCGCTCGGCCGCAATCTGTTCTTCTCGATGGTGATCCTCGCGATCGAGGTGCCGCTCGGCATCGTCGTCGCGCTGTCGATGCCGCGGCAGGGCTGGACCGTCGCGGCCTGTCTCGTCATCCTCGCGCTGCCGCTGCTGATTCCGTGGAACGTGGTCGGCACCATCTGGCAGATTTTTGGCCGGCCCGACATCGGCCTGATGGGCTATGTCCTCAACCACATCGGTCTCGACTACAATTACGTCTCCAATGAATTCGATGCCTGGGTCACCGTCATCGTGATGGACGTCTGGCACTGGACCAGCCTCGTTGCGCTGCTCTGCTATGCCGGCCTGAAGTCGATTCCCGAGGCCTATTACCAGGCCGCCCAGATCGACGGCGCCTCGCGCTGGGCCGTGTTCAAGGCGATCCAGCTGCCGAAGATGAACCGCGTGCTGCTGATCGCGGTGCTGCTGCGTTTCATGGACAGTTTCATGATCTACACCGAGCCGTTCGTCGTCACCGGCGGCGGACCCGGCAACTCGACCACCTTCGTGTCGATCGAGCTGGTCAAGATTGCGCTCGGCCAGTTCGACCTCGGCAAGGCCGCCGCGCTGTCGCTGGTCTACAATCTGATCATCCTGATCGTCTGCTGGATCTTCTATACCGTCATGACCAATGCCGGCAGCGATCGGAAGCCGCAGGAAGGAGCCGTGTGATGCATTCGATTCCCGGCCGTCGCGTCATCATGGCGCTGTTTTTGATCTTCCTGCTGCTGCCGATCTACTGGCTCGTCAACATGAGCTTCAAGACCAACGCCGAGATCGTCTCGACGATGACGCTGTGGCCGCACACGCCGACGCTGCAGCACTACCGGCGCATCTTCACCGACGAGAGCTGGTATTCCGGCTACATCAATTCGCTGGAATATGTCGTCCTCAACACCATCATCTCGATCTCGGTGGCGCTGCCGGCGGCCTACGCCTTCTCGCGCTATCGCTTCCTCGGCGACAAGCATCTGTTTTTCTGGCTGCTGTCGAACCGGATGGCGCCGGCCGCGGTCTATGCGCTGCCGTTCTTCAACCTCTATTCGGCGATCGGCCTGTTCGATACGCCGTGGGCCGTTGCGCTCGCGCATTGCATCTTCAACGTCCCGCTGGCGGTGTGGATTCTCGAAGGGTTCGTCTCCGGCGTGCCGCGCGAGATCGACGAGACCGCGTTCCTCGACGGCTATTCCTTCCCGCGCTTCTTCATCAAGATCCTGGTGCCGCTGATTGCGAGCGGCATCGGCGTCGCCGCTTTCTTCTGCTTCATGTTCTCCTGGGTCGAGCTGCTGCTGGCGCGCACGCTGACCTCGGTGCAGGCCAAGCCGATCGCCGCGATCATGACGCGCACGGTGTCGGCGGCCGGCATGGATTGGGGACTGCTGGCTGCGGCAGGTGTGCTCACCATCATTCCGGGCGCGCTGGTGATCTGGTTTGTCCGCAATTACATCGCGAGCGGTTTTGCGCTCGGCCGCGTCTGAGGAGGCTCTTATGGAATCCATCGCATGGATGGCCTGGACGCCGCCGACGGCGATCTTCTTCGCCGCGCTCGCCTGCACCCTCGCGGTCATGACGTATCTTGCCGCAGTCTATCCCGAAGCCGAACGCGTCGGCGTGCTGCGCATCCCGACCACGCGCGGCGACCGCCTGTTCATCTCGCTGATCACGGCGGCCGTCATCCACCTGCTGTGGATCGCCTTCGCCGGCACCGACGCGCTCGCCACGGTGCCGATCGGAGAAGAGGGTTTTGAGATTTCGAGCCTGTGGCTCGCATCAGGAATTTCGCTGGTCACGGCCGCGCTCATTTTTCGCACGGTCTGAAGCTCGCGAAGGGACGGCCAGATCCGGGACCAACCCGGGCCTGTACAAAAGTTTGTCGCTGCAACGGAGGAAACAACATGCGACGGTCTAGAAGGAAGGGTCCGCTGACCAAGGTCAGCTTGCTGAGCGTTTCAAGTGCGGCAGCCATCATTGCGGTAGCGTTCGCCGTCTCGGCGCCGGTCCGCGCCGCCGACGATGCCGCCATCCAGAAGTGGATTGCGGAATTCCAGCCCTCGACCTTGTCGAAGGAAGACCAGAAGAAGGAGCTGGAGTGGTTCGCGAAGGCGGCCGAACCGTTCAAGGGCATGGAGATCAACGTCGTCTCCGAGACCATCACGACCCACGAATACGAATCGCAGACGCTGGCCAAGGCGTTCTCCGAGCTCACCGGCATCAAGCTCAAGCACGACATCATCCAGGAAGGTGACGTCGTCGAGAAGCTGCAGACCCAGATGCAGTCCGGCAAGAACGTCTATGACGGCTGGATCAACGACTCTGACTTGATCGGCACGCACTTCCGTTACGGCCAGACCATCGCGCTGTCGGACTACATGACCGGCGAGGGCAAGGAGGTCACCGACCCGATGCTCGACGTCAACGACTTCATCGGCAAGTCGTTCGGCACCGCGCCGGACGGCAAGCTCTATCAGCTGCCCGACCAGCAGTTCGCCAACCTCTATTGGTTCCGCTACGACTGGTTCACTAACCCCGACTACAAGGCCAAGTTCAAGGCCAAGTATGGCTACGAGCTCGGCGTTCCCGTGAACTGGTCGGCCTATGAGGACATCGCCGAGTTCTTCACCAACGACATCAAGGAGATCAACGGCGTCAAGGTCTACGGCCATATGGACTATGGCAAGAAGGACCCGTCGCTCGGCTGGCGATTCACCGACGCCTGGCTGTCGATGGCCGGTAACGGCGACAAGGGCATTCCGAACGGTCTGCCGGTCGACGAATGGGGCATCCGCATGGAAGGCTGCCGTCCGGTCGGCTCCTCGGTCGAGCGTGGTGGCGACACCAACGGCCCGGCCGCGGTCTACTCGATCACCAAGTACCTCGAGTGGATGAAGAAGTATGCTCCGCCGCAGGCCCAGGGCATGACCTTCTCCGAGTCGGGTCCGGTGCCGGCGCAGGGCAACATCGCCCAGCAGATGTTCTGGTACACCGCCTTCACCGCCGACATGGTGAAGCCGGGCATTGCCGTGATGAACGCGGACGGTACGCCGAAATGGCGTATGGCTCCGTCGCCGCACGGTTCGTACTGGAAGGAAGGCATGAAGCTCGGCTACCAGGACGCCGGCTCCGTGACGCTGCTGAAGTCGACCCCGGCGGATCGCCGCAAGGCAGCCTGGCTTTATCTCCAGTTCATCGTCTCCAAGACGGTGTCGCTGAAGAAGAGCCATGTCGGTCTCACCTTCATTCGTGAATCCGACATCTGGGACAAGTCGTTCACCGAGCGTGCGCCGAAGCTCGGCGGCCTGATCGAGTTCTACCGCTCGCCCGCGCGCGTGCAGTGGACCCCGACCGGCAACAACGTGCCCGACTATCCGAAGCTCGCGCAGCTGTGGTGGCAGAACATCGGCGATGCGTCGTCCGGTGCGAAGACGCCGCAGGCCGCGATGGACTCGCTCGCCGCGGCCCAGGACTCCGTGATGGAGCGTCTGGAGAAGTCGGGCGTGCAGGGCGCCTGCGGTCCGAAGCTGCACAAGAAGGAGACGGCCGAGTACTGGTACGCCAAGGCCCAGAAGGACGGCACCATCGCCCCGCAGCGCAAGCTCGCCAACGAGAAGCCGAAGGGCGAGACGGTCGACTACGACACGCTGATCAAGTCGTGGCCGGCAACGCCGCCCAAGCGCGCGGAAGCGAAGTAAGGTACATCGCATGACGACGAAAGGCCGGGAGCAATCCCGGCCTTTTTCTTTCTGGGGAGCGCATCTGCTTCCACATCGTCATTGCGAGCGAAGCGAAGCAATCCAGAGTCTTTCCGCAGAGGCAGTCTGGATTGCTTCGTCGCTTCGCTCCTCGCAATGACGGAGGATGGAGCGACGAAGACAGCCTTACTCCGCCGGCTCAGCCGCCAGCGCCGGGTAATCCGTGTATCCCTTCGCGCTGCCGCCGTAGAACGTGTTCTTGTCCCAGTCGTTCAGCGCCGCGCCCTTCTTCAGCCGCTCGACCAAATCGGGGTTGGAGATGAACGGCTTGCCGAACGCGATCAGGTCGGCCGCGTTCGCGTCCAGCACCTTGGTCGCGAGCTCGAAATCGTAGCCGTTGTTGGCGACATAGGCGCCGGAGAAGCGCTTGCGCAGGCCCGCATAGTCGAACGGCGCGATGTCGCGCGGACCGCCGGTGGCGCCTTCGACGACGTGGAGATAGACCAGCTTCAACGCGCTGAGGCCATCGACGATATGGTCGTACAGGGCCTGCGGGTTCGAGTCCGAGATATCGTTCGCGGGCGTCACCGGCGAGATGCGGATGCCGGTGCGCTCAGCGCCGGCTTCAGCCACAACGGCCTTGGAGACTTCCAGCATCAGCCGCGCGCGGTTCTCGATGGAGCCGCCATAGGTGTCGGTGCGCTTATTGGTGCCGTCCTTGGCGAACTGCTCGAGCAGATAGCCGTTGGCACCGTGGATCTCGACGCCGTCGAAGCCGGCCTCCAGCGCATTCTTCGTGGCGCGCCTGAAGTCGTCGATGATGCCTGGAATTTCGGAGAGCTCCAGCGCACGCGGCTCGGAGACGTCGGCGAAGCCGCCATTCACAAAAGTCTTGCCCTTGGCGCGGATCGCGCTCGGCGCCACCGGGGCTGCGCCATTGGCCTGGAGATCGACATGCGAGATACGGCCGACATGCCATAGCTGGATGAAGATCTTGCCGCCGCGCGCGTGGACACCGTCGGTGACCTTGCGCCAGCCGGCGACCTGGTCCTTCGAATAGATGCCGGGGGTGTCCTGGTAGCCCTGGCCCTGCTGTGAGACCTGGCTCGCTTCGGTGATCAGAAGTCCTGCGGAGGCGCGCTGGGCGTAGTAATCGGCGGCGAGCGAACCCGGTACGAACGTGCCGGGAACGGCGCGGTTGCGCGTCAGCGGCGCCATCACGAAACGATTGGCCAGCGTGATCGGGCCGAGCTTAAAGGTCTCAAACAATTTGGTCGGACGGCTCATTGGGATGCTTCCAGGCGGTGAGAGGTCCGGAACACTTGTGCATCGCGGCAATCAGCGCAAGGGATGAGCCATACGGAAAGTGCAGGCGAGCTACGCGGCGGCGACCGCGTAGCATGATTCATGTGCAATTTCGGCCGCGACAGCGGATTTCCGCTGCCGCGGCCTTGCGAACTCAGTTCGCGCCGAGGAAATCGCGCTTGCCGATTTCGACGCCGGCGTGGCGCAAAAGGCCATGGGCGGTCGCGGCGTGGAAATAGAAATTCGGCAGCGAGAATGCGCTGAGGAATTGCTGCCCCTTCATCGTGATGGTTTTGTCGGGACCGCCGGGGAAGGTGACGTCCTTGGTGTCGGCGCCCTCGAACTGCTCAGGCTTGAACGACTTCACATAGTCGATCGTCTTCGCCAGCCGCTGCTTCAATTCCGCAAAGCTGGTCTCGGTATCGGGATTGGAGGGCACTTCGCTATGCGTGAGCCGCGCGCAACCCTTGGTGGCGAAATCGCTGACGAGCTGAATCTGCTTCGACAGCGGCAGCATGTCCGGGAACAGGCGGGAGCCGAGCAGGACGCTCGGGTCGACCTTTTTGGCCGCGCAATGCGCCTCGGCTTTGGTGAGCAGGCCGGTGAGGCTGTTCAGCATTTGCAGATACGCGGGGACGACGGCGTCGTGGAAGGACATGTGATGCTCGCTTCAATGGTGGGAAATCTCAGGAGAAAACCTGAGCCACTCACATGGGAGCCTCATGGAAAAATACAATCGCGCGAGCGGCCTGTGCAGTGCGAAAATTCTACCGGATCGTCCCAACCGGCTGCGCCTGCGCCGTGCCGCCGCCGCGCATGCGGGCGAGCAGCTCGGCGGTCGGCCATGAATCCGCCGGCAGGCCGAACTTGATCTGCATCGCCTTGACTGCGGCGCGGCTCTGCTGGCCCAGCACGCCGTCGACCTTGCCGACATTGAAGCCGGCTTGGACCAGAAGCTGCTGCAATTGCTTGAGCTCGTTGAACGGCAGTTGCGCGACCGGCGCCGCCGGCTTGCGCATCGGAGCCGCACCCGCGATGCGGGTGGCGAGATAGCCTGCGGTGGTCGAATAGATCAGCGAGTTGTTCCACTCGGTGTAGGCCGCGAAATTCGGGTACGCCATGAAGGCCGGCCCAAAGCGTCCCATCGGCAGCAGCACGGAGGCCGCGAGATTGTCGTTCGGCAGCGGCCTTCCGTCGGGATAGGTGACGCCGAGCTGCCCCCATTTCGAACGCGGCTGCTGCACGGTGAGGTCGGTCTGATCCCACGGCAGGTTTTGCGGCACCTTGATCTCTTCCAGCCACGGCTCGCCGCGCCGCCATTTCAGGCCGTTGGCGATGTAGTTCGCGGTCGAGCCGATCACGTCGTCCTCGCTGCGGAGCAGATCGCGCCGTCCGTCGCCGTCATAGTCGACGGCGTAGTTGACGTAGTGCACGGGCAGGAATTGCGTCTGCCCGAGTTCGCCGGCCCAGGAGCCGACCATCTCGTCCGGTGTGAGATCGCCGCGGTCGATGATCTTCAGCGCGGCGATGGTCTCGTTCACGAACATCTCCGAGCGGCGGCAGTCATAGGCCAGCGACACCAGCGATTTCAGTGTCGGCAGATTGCCCATGTTGACGCCGAAGTCGCTCTCCAGGCCCCAGAACGCGGCGATCACCGCCGGCGGCACGCCATATTCCTTTTCCGCGCGCGCGAACGCTGTCGCATGGGTCTTGATGTGCTGCTGGCCGTTCTGCATGCGATAGGGCGCCGCCATGCGGCCGGCGAACTCTGTGAAGAGCTGTCCGAACACCCGCTGGCCGCGGTCGCGGTTGACGATGCCCTGGTCGTAGACGAGGTAGGGCGAGGCCTCCGCAATCGTCCGCTGCGACACGCCGGCTGCGACCGCCTGCTGTTTCACGTCGGTGAGGAAGCGATCGAAATTCGCGCCGTTGTGGCACGACGCCGCGCGCGGCGAGGGCGCGGTGGCCTTCGGCGCGGCGGGCTTGGCGGAAGGCGGCAGGAGCTGGGCGGAGGCGGGAGCGGATAGCGCAGCGAGAGTAACGGCCGCGATCGCAAATCGGGTCTGAAGCATGGGGTTTCCGGAGGGGGAGGGGACGCTCGGATTCTCGACGAAGTTTAATGGAATGATCGGGCTCAAACCAGTGCCGCGGCTCCGCGACGCACCTTGAAACCTTGCATCCGGCCGGGGGTCATTCCTACCTCAATAGCGCCGGCCAGAGGTCTTGCCCGCGGCCGCCCCCGGGAGACGGCCATGAACTATTTTCGGACCGCAATGCTGCTCGCAGGCCTCACCGCCCTGTTCATGGGTGTGGGCTATCTGATTGGCGGCGCCTCAGGCGCCATGATCGCGCTCGTCATTGCCGCCGCCACCAATCTCTTCACCTATTGGAACTCCGACCGCGCGGTGCTCTCGATGTACGGCGCCCATGAGGTCGACCGTAGCAGCGCGCCCGAGCTGGTCGGGCTCGTCGCGGAGCTTGCGGGCCGCGCCGGCTTGCCGATGCCGCGCGTGTTCGTGATGGACGAGGCGCAGCCGAACGCATTCGCCACCGGCCGCAATCCCGAGAACGCCGCGGTCGCCGTCACTACCGGCCTGATGAACCAGCTCAGCCGTGAGGAGCTTGCCGGCGTGATCGCGCATGAGCTCGCGCATATCAAGCATCACGACACGCTGCTGATGACGATCACTGCGACTATCGCGGGTGCGATCTCGATGCTGGCGCAGTTCGGCATGTTCTTCGGCGGCAATCGTGACAACAATGGTCCCGGCATCGTCGGCTCGATCCTGATGATGATCCTCGCCCCGCTCGGTGCCATGCTGGTGCAGATGGCGATCAGCCGGACCCGCGAATATGCCGCCGACAATCTCGGCGCGCGCATCGTCGGACAGCCGATGTGGCTGGCGTCGGCGCTGGTGAAGATCGAGGGCGCTGCCCATCAGGTCCCGAACTTTGACGCCGAGCGAAATCCCGCGACGGCGCACATGTTCATCATCAACCCGCTGTCGGGCCACGGTGTGGACAATCTCTTTACCACCCATCCCTCGACGCAGAACCGCGTTGCCGCGCTCCAGCAGCTCGCAGCCGAGCTCGGCGCGCAGGCGGCGCCGTCGGTCGGCGCCAACGAAAACTACCCGCCACAGGGCCCGTGGGGCCGCTCGTCCTCGGGTGGGCCGTCTCGCGGTCCTTCTCGCGGACCTTGGGGCTGACGGAACCGGTCGGAATTCGCGCCGGGGTTTGTGACCTGGCGCACACAAGGTGGGCCCGGCCGGTGTTAACACCTCGACGTGACACTTGCTTCGAAAGGGGATGCGTGGCCGGACCTATGCCGGTCACGATCGAAGATGACCAGAGCTGCCGTACCATTGCTGATCGTCCTGGGCGTGCTGATCGGCCTGTCCACGCATACGGTCGTCAATTGCGGCGACGAGGACGATCCCGACATCTGCTCGGCCGTGATCGGCTTCTCGCCGCTGCGCGGATCGCTGATCGCCTTTGCCTATGAAGGACGCGGACGCATCGCGATGCGCCACGGCGACTGGCGGCGGGCGATCGCCGATTTCGACGAGGCCATCCACCTCAATCCCAACCGCGCCTCGCTCTATCGCGACCGCGCGCAGGCGCGCCGGCAGAACGGCGATCTCGCGCTTGCCATCGAGGATTACGACGAGGCGATCGCGCATGATCCCAGGCTCGCTGCGCCCTATTACCAGCGCGGCCTTGCGCTCGCCGCCAGCGGCGATCTCGATCGCGCCATCCTGAGCTACAACACGGCGGTCCGCCTCGATCCCTCCGATGCGCAGGCCCGCCTCGACCGCGGCCTCGCGTTCCTCGCCCGCGGCCAGGCCGACGATGCCCGCGCCGATTTCGAGGCCGCGCTGGCGCTGCCGGCCGGCAAGGATGCCCGCACGCGCGATGCCGCGCGCGCCAAGCTCGCCGAACTGACCAGCGTCGAGCCGACTCAGGTCGCCGTGCCGCGAAAGTGAAGGAAAGTTCTCCCCGCAAGCGGGGCGAGGTGAAGCGCGCGAATCGCGACTACTTCGCCTTCTTCGCTTTTGCCTTTTTCGCCTTCTTCACCGGCTTCTCCTTCACCGGCTTCTCCGCCTTCACCGCGACGGGCGTGCTGGCGACGATGCGCATCGACCTTGCGTAGCTGTCGGCGACGTTGTCGGCTGACATCTGCAGGCGCCTGGCGGCGGCGGTGGCCTGCTCCATGGTGGCCTTGGCCATCATCTTGAAGCGGGCGCTGGTGTCCTTGCCCTTGGCCTTGGCCGCAAGGCCGTTGAAGCGATCCCGCCGCTCCTTGGCGCGGGTCATCAGGCCCGTATGCAGCTGTCTGGCCAGTTGCCGGATCACGACATCCAGGTCGGCGTCCGCCATGCTCTTCTATCCTCTTGAAACGATTATCGATGCGGGCGGGACTATGCAGATCGGGCCCCGCCTTGGCAATTGCCGGGCAGGCGTCATCCGCAGCTTCCGGTTACCAAAACAAAAAAGCCGCGCTTTTCGCGCGGCTTTTGGGGTGGCTTTTGAAAGTGACTTGGCGTTGACGCCTCACTTCAGCGAGGCAACCGGGCCGCTCGACGCTGCCGGGTCGGGGTCGAAGCCGAACACGCCGACCAGATATTTGTAATAGTCCGGCATCTTCTCCTTGAGCGTCTCGCGCGATTTGGGATCGTGGAATTCGCTCTTTCCGGCGAGGAAGATGCTGGCAGTCACGGCGAAGAACTCCATGGGGTTCTTCAGCGCATAGGATTCCTTGGGCAGGAGGTCCTTGGACTTGGCGAGGGCGTAATAGCCGATCACGCCCTTGTTGGCGTAGCCGTCCGGCAGCAGCCGCGCGTGATAGGCGTGCAGCAACTCGTGCAGCAGCACGGCTTCCTTCTCATACCGCATCATGTCCGGACGCAGCATGATCACGCCGAGACCCGAATCGACCGCGAGGTCGACGGCATTCGGATTGCTCCAGCGCTGCTTGCTCGGATCCCAGACCGTCAGCGTCCGGGGCGCGCTGCGCTGGATGTCGGGCGTGACCCGGCCGTAGCACGCGGTCGCAGCCCCCTCGTCGAGGCAGGCCAGCTCGCTCGCGACGATTGGAACGGTATGGAAGAAGCGCAGTACGCGCGGCGAGAGGCCGGATGCTTCGACGACGTCGATCTGGCTCTTCAGATTGCCAGTGAGCTTGTCGACGTCCTTGCGGTCGCGGTTCTCGGATATGTCGAACATGTAGCCGCGATAGCTCTGGAAGCCCGGCGGCAGCGGCTGCGCTGCGTCGGCTTCGAGCGACCCGGCATTGGATGGACCGGCGAAGAGCGCGCCGACAATGGTTGCGGTCAGCAGCAACGCAATGCGCATGATGAACCCCCTGATGTCACTTCGCCCGGCAGAATAGGCCACCGTTGTTTGCGAAAAGTGAGTGGGGCGAGACTATGGGACCGATGTTGAGGCGTGCTTAACCGTTGGTTGCAGATCGCGGAAATGGATTAGTGCCGGGTTAACCAAGCAGGGTATCCCGGCTCCGCGCTTCGGCGTAGGATCGAAGCTGGGCACCATGCCCCACAGCAATAGCCGGAGGAGGATGCCATGTATGCCGCCATCCGTCAGGCCAAGGCGAAGAGCGGGAGCGCGGAAGAGCTGGCGCGCCGCATCAAGGACGGCGCCGTTCCGATCATCAGCGACGTCGACGGCTTTCGCGCCTATTACGTCGTCTATGCCGGCGACGACACGGTCACCGCGATCTCCATCTTCGACAAGTTCGAGCAGGCGGAGGAGGCGAACCGGCGTGCGATCGCCTGGATCGAGAAGGATCTCGGCTCACTGCTCGCGGGACATGCGAGTGCGGCGGCCGGGCCGGTGATCGTGCATACGCTGGCGTAGGCGCAGGCGGTCGCCACACATTGAGCTGTCATCGCCCGCGAAGGCGGGCGATCCAGTACTCCGAGGCGGTTATGATTGAACCGATGGGCCGCGGCGTACTGGATGCCCCGCCTTCGCGGGGCATGACAGCAGTGTGCTTTACAACTCCCTTGCATTCGAGAACGCGAACGAGCTCACCCGCCGCGTCGTCTCGTCCAGGATCAGCGTGCGCGTGATCGGGGGCTCGGCGCGCTGGGCGCAGTTTTCGCGTTCGCAGAGGCGGCAGTTGACGCCGATCGGCGTACCCTCGACCTTTTCCAGATCCATGCCGGCGGCATAGACCAGGCGTGACGCGTGACGGATCTCGCAGCCGAGGCCGATGGCAAAGCGCGGCTGCGGCAGCGGATGCGGCGCCACCGGCCGGCGCACCATCTGTGCGATCGAGAAATAGCGCGTGCCGTCGGAGAGCTCGATCACCTGCTTGAGCAGGCGATCCGGCGTGTCGAAGGTCGAATGCACGTTCCACAGCGGACAGGTGCCGCCGAATTTCGAGAACGGGAACGTGCCGGACGAAAAGCGCTTCGAGACGTTGCCGGCATTGTCGACGCGGAGCAGGAAGAACGGAATGCCGCGCGCATTCGGCCGCTGCAAGGTGGTGAGGCGATGGCAGACCTGCTCGAAGCCGGAGTTGAAACGCTGCGCCAGCAAATGGATGTCGTAGTTGAGTGCCTCGGCAGCCGCGAGAAACGCCGGGTAAGGCATCATCACGGCGGCCGCAAAGTAATTGGCGAGTGTGATGCGAAACAGGCGCCGCGGCGTGTCGTCGAGCGGACCGGCGCGGTTGATGATGGTCTCCAGATGCTGCGCGCATTCACCTAAGCCCAGCTGGAAGGCGAGCTGGAACGCGCGCCCGGCCGGATCGACCAGCTCGGAGATCAGCAACTGGCGGCGGTGGCGGTCGAAACGCCTGAGCGTCTCGCGCATCACGTCGACAGGCATGATGCGGGTCTGGATCGAATGCTTTTCGCGCAGGCGTGCCGCCAGTGCCGCATAGAGCCCCTCGGCCGGCACGTCCAGCTCGTCGCGCAGAGTCTCGGCGGCCTGCTCCAGCTCCGGAAAATAATTGCGGTTGGCTTCGATCAGCTCGCGCACGCGCTCGACCGGATTGGCCTCATAGCGCGTGCCGACGTCGCGGTCGGCCATCTGTGCCGCGGCCAGCGTCTCGCCCTGGCGCGCCTCGGTATAGGCCGCGTAGAGCCGCTGCAGCGCGTGGGTGACGCCGGGGCAGAGCTCGGCGAGATCGCGCAGTTCCTGCTTGGGAACGTCGATCTGGCGGAACAGCGGATCGGAGAAGATCTCGTTCAGCTCGGCGAAGAAGCGGTCCTCGTCGGCGGTGGCGAGATCGCGCAAATCGAGGTCATAGGTTTCGGCCAGCCGCAGCAGGATCTGCGCGGTCACCGGGCGCTGGTTGCGCTCGATCAAATTGACGTAGCTCGGCGAGATCCCAAGCCCCTCGGCCATCTGGGTCTGCGACAGCCCTAATTGCTGCCGGATCCTGCGGAAGCGCGGGCCGACGAACAGTTTCTTCCCGGACTCGGCGGGCATTTTCAGGTCTCCAGCGGAATTACGGGCGCATCAAGGACAGTCTTGCTGACCTATACTTTACAAGATTTACAAAATAACATCTATTACATGTTCTGATGTTACATGACATCACCATTCAAATACAAGGCCTCTATACGAACTTCCCTTTCTCGCGTTTAGCTCATGACACGCATTTCGCAATGCACTGTCAAAAATGTCGATGACGAAGCCGAGCGCTTCGTCGTCATCGAGAAGGATCAGGCACATGAATTACCAGCCCCGCGGCATCAACACCCTTCAGGGTCCGGCCTCGTATCAGAGCGAGATCGAGGCGGCTCAGGCGCTCCTCGAGACCCAGCCGACCTGGAACGGGGTGACGGCCGAGGCCGTCGCGCGCATGCGCCTGCAGAACCGCTTCAAGACCGGCCTCGACATCGCCCGCTACACCGCGGCGCTGATGCGTAGCGACATGGCGGCCTATGACGCAGATCCCACCAAGTACACGCAGTCGCTGGGCTGCTGGCATGGCTTCATCGCCCAGCAGAAGCTGATCTCGGTCAAGAAGCACTTCGGCGGCAAGACCGATCGCCGCTACCTCTATCTCTCCGGCTGGATGATCGCGGCGCTGCGTTCCGAGTTCGGACCGCTGCCCGACCAGTCGATGCACGAGAAGACCTCGGTGCCGGCGCTGATCGAAGAGCTCTACACCTTCCTGCGTCAGGCCGACTCGCGCGAGATGAACGACATCTTCCGCAACCTCGACAAGGCGCGCAAGGAAGGCGACAAGACCCGTGAGAAGGAATTGATCGAGAAGATCGACAACTTCCAGACCCACGTCGTGCCTGTCATCGCCGACATCGACGCGGGCTTCGGCAACGCCGAGGCGACCTATCTGCTCGCCAAGAAGATGATCGAGGCCGGCGCCTGCGCGCTGCAGATCGAGAACCAGGTCTCGGACGAGAAGCAGTGCGGCCACCAGGACGGCAAGGTCACCGTGCCGCATGAGGTGTTCCTGGCGAAGATCCGCGCCTGCCGCCACGCGTTCCTCGAACTCGGCATCGAAGACGGAATCGTCGTGACCCGTACCGACTCGCTCGGCGCCGGCCTGACGCAGCAGATCGCCGTCAGCCACAAGCCGGGCGACCTCGGCGACCAGTACAACAGCTTCCTCGACTGCGAGGAAATCACGCCGGAGAACGCCCGCAACGGCGACGTCATCATCAACCGCCACGGCAAGATGATGCGTCCGAAGCGCTTGCCCAGCAACCTTTACCAGTTCCGCGCCGGAACGGGCGAAGACCGCTGCGTGCTCGACAGCATCACCTCGCTGCAGAACGGTGCGGACCTGCTCTGGATCGAAACCGAGAAGCCGCATATCGAGCAGATCGCCAAGATGGTCGACCGGATCCGCAAGGTCGTTCCGAACGCCAAGCTCGCCTACAACAACTCGCCGTCGTTCAACTGGACCCTCAACTTCCGTTGGCAGGTCTACGACGCGATGAAGGAAGCCGGCAAGGATGTCAGCAAGTACAACCGCGCCGAGCTGATGAAGGTGGAATATGACGAGACGCCGCTGGCGATCGAAGCCGACGAGCGCATCCGTACCTTCCAGGCGGATTCGGCCAAGCGTGCCGGCATCTTCCACCACCTGATCACCCTGCCGACCTATCACACGGCGGCGCTGTCGACCGACAATCTCGCACGCGAGTATTTCGGCGAGCAGGGCATGCTCGGCTACGTCAAGAACGTCCAGCGCGCGGAGATCCGTCAGGGCATCGCCTGCGCCAAGCATCAGAACATGGCCGGCTCCGACATCGGCGACGACCACAAGGAGTACTTCGCCGGCGAGGCTGCCCTGAAGGCGGGCGGCGCCCACAACACGATGAACCAGTTCGGCTAACGCATCACGCTACCAAGCAGGAGACTGACAATGACCAAAGGCAGCAATTTCTGGGTGATCGGCGGCGAGTTCGGTTCGATGAACTTCCACAAGCTCGTGGAGGGCTCGGCCCAGGTGCAGGGTCCGTTCAAGACCCGCACGGAAGCCGAGGACGCCTGGCGCACCGTCTCGGAAGAGAACCGCCACAAGGCCGGCGTCCGCTTCTCGATCGTGGAAGAGCCGTCGCGCGTCTCGGCCTGACGGCTGCCTGACTAGTCAAACCAATCAAGAAGACGTCCAAGGACGGAGGGTCCCATCCGGCGCAAGCCGGGTGGGATCGTCTGCTTTTGGCACAGGTGAGACGCCTGTGGGCACCGTAAGTCTCTGGAATTGTAGGGCCTTTGCGGAAGGATTGGTTGCTGATAGGTTAACGGAGGCAAGTGAGGACGAGGCCGACAATGTCAGAGCCCGAGACCAGCGGGACCCATCCCAGCCAGCCGCGCCCGGTGCGGCTGCGCGACGCGCTGCTGCGCGCGCGGATCGAGGCCGCCGACCGGACCGGCGTGGTCGTCGACCTCAGGGATGCCGAGGTGGCGCGTCTGGAGATCCTCAACGACGCGCTCGATCCCCTGTTCGCGCAGGTGCCTGATAAGATCGACCTGTTCGACCGCGGCGTCAGCCAAGGCGATACGCCGAGACTCTGGATCGACGTCGTCGCGCACATCGTAATGGGGCGCGACAAGCGGATGTACCGCTTTGTCCAGGACACCCGCTTCGTCCGCATCGTGCTCGCCGAATCCCACGACACCACCGCGATCGTCGAGGCCGTCACCGACTATGTCGCCCGCCGCATGATCGAGCGCGAGCGTGCGATGGTGGTCCTGCCAGAGCCGCAAGCCCCAGCCACGGAGCCGCGGCGCCGCTCGCGCGTCTGGCCGTTCGTGTTCGGCTTTGTGCTGGGCGCCGCCGCGCTGTTCGGCCTCGCCGTGCTCGCCGCGCTGCGGAGCTGGTGAATTTCTCTCCGCCGTCATTGCGAGCGCAGCGAGGCAATCCAGACTGCCTCCGCGGAAAGATTTCTGGATTGCTTCGCTTCGCTCGCAATGACGGAAAAACTAAATCAACCTCGTATGCTTGATCTGCCGGATCTGAAACCCGGCCTCCAGACCCCGCACCGTCTGCTCGCAGCGCCAGCCGGCATTGTCCTTCTCGATCGTGAACAGATTATACGCCGCCGCCGGGTAGTGCCCGTGGGCGAGCGCGGAGGCCGAGGGCACGCCGATCGCGGGGATGTTGCCGTTGGGGCCCTCGAACCACATCGTCGAATGAATGTGGTCGTGCCCGTGCAGGATCAGCTCGACGCCGTGGCGCTTCAACAGCGCCAGCAGATCGGCGGAGTCCGTCATCCGCTTCTGGCGCGCCTCGGACTTCAGGGGATGATGCACCAGCAGCACGCGGAAGACGTCGTCGTCGGCAAGTTGCTCGAGCGTCTGTTCGAGGGCTGCGAGCTGATCGCGCCCGAGCGTGCCCGTCGCCATCAGCGGCAGGGTCGGCACCGCCGTGGACAGGCTGATCAGCGCGAGCGGCCCGCGCCGGCGCAGGCTCGGAAAGCCGATGCTTCCGTCATCGCTCGCCAGATAGGGCGCAAAGGTCTCGCTGAAGCGATGAAAGGTGGCGCGGACATAGGCGTCGTGATTGCCGGGAATCGTGGTGACGCGGTCGGGCGGGCCGACACCGTCGAGCCAGGCGCGCGCCGGCGCGAACTCGGCTTCAAGCGCCAGATTGACGAGATCGCCTGTCACCGCGATGTGGTCGGGCGTCTGCGCCTGGACGTCGGCGACGAGCGCGTCGAGCACCTCGCGGCGCTGGTATTTGTACCGGTTACGCGTCCAGTTGACATAGCCGAGCGCGCGCTTGCCCGCGAGTTCGATCAGCCGCGGTCTTGGCAAAGGCGGCAGATGCGGATCGGACAGATGGGCGAGCGTGAAGGGAGCCATGACGCGCGATTGCCTCGCTATTGCTCCGCTGTAATGGCAAGGTCGCAGGCAACGTGCAAGCGGGGCCTGAAGGAAGCCTGATGGGGGATCGTCTGAACAGCCTCCGACGAAAATTCGAGCCGCTGCTGCGGCGGATCTTCCACGCCTATTTCCTGCTGGTCCGCGGCATGACCCTCGGCGTCCGCGCCGTCGTGCTGGATGCCGACAACAGGGTATTCCTGGTCCGGCACAGCTACATCACCGGCTGGTATCTGCCCGGCGGCGGCGTCGATCTCGGCGAGACCATGGAGCAGGCGATGCGGCGGGAGCTCAAGGAGGAGGGTGATATCGACCTCACCGGAGAGGCCGTGCTGCACGGCATCTTTCTCAACAGCCACGTCTCCCGCCGCGACCACGTCGCGGTCTATGTGGTCAGGCAGTTCAAGCAGGATCGCGTCCCTGAGCCCAACCACGAGATCGTCGAATGCGGATTCTTCGCGATCACGGCGCTGCCCGAGGGGACCACGCATGGCACGCGGCAAAGGCTCGCGGAAGTGCTGGACGGCAAGCCGCTGAGCGCGACCTGGCGCTGAAGTGACCCAGCATCGAAGTGACTTGGCGCCGAAGTGACCTGGCGCTAAGCGCCGGGCCCGCTGCTCTCCTTCGCCTTCAATTCCAGCGCCAGCAGGCTCTGCTCCTGGATCAATGCGCAGTTCTGCCGCTCCAGCCGGTGCAGCCGCGCCGTCATGTTGTGCATGAACGCGAACACCACCAGGAACAGGGCGCCGAACATCACGACGAACGGGAACACGACGCCGGTGAGGTGGCTGACGAGATAGCCAATCCTTGGAAACAACGTGAAGCCCGCGGGTATGATCGCCACCATGGACAGCATCAGGAAATCATAGAGGTCGAATTTCCCCTGCAACGTCTTCTTCAGCAGCACCAGCATGTAGATCAATGCGAAGGCGGAGATGACGACGACCGTCTCTGCGCTTGGAAGGGCGTTTGTCATGGCGCCTCCTTGAGGTGTTCAAATGGATGACGGGATCGGAAACGGGCATGGCAGGCGCGGCGTCATGGCGATCTCACCAGACGTGCGAGCAGGATATAGCCGAGGACGCGTACCATGTAGCTCGCCGACTTCAGTCCATCGATCGAGCTGACGCCGGTTTCCCGCGCCCGCATCTCGACCGGGACCTCGCTCACCGTAAGGCCGGCGCGCATCGCCCAGGCCAGCGAGATCGGCTCCGGAAAATCCGTCGGATACGCCTTGGCGAAGAACGCGATGGCGGAGCGGTCCATCAGCCGCATGCCGCTGGTCGGATCGGTGATGCGACCGCCGCCGCTGAACAGACCGTTGAGCGCGAGCACGATCAGCCTGATGCCGGCGCGGCGCATCCGCGTGGAGCAGAAGCCGGCATGGTCGATGAAGCGGCTTCCGATGGTGATGTTGGTTGGGTCCTTGCGATAGGCATTCAGAAGCGTCTCGATCGCGCGCGGATCATGCTGTCCGTCGCCGTCGATCTGGATGCAGAAATCGAAATTCTGACGCGCCGCGTATTTGATGCCGGTCTGGACGGCGCCGCCGATGCCGAGATTCTGCGCGAGCCGGGCGACGGGCGAACGGCAGCTTGCCACCGCGGACGTCGCGTCCGAGGAACCGTCGTCCACCACCAGGGTGTGGTAGCCGCGGCCGGTTGCGGCGATCTCGTTCAGGAGACCGCCGATCGAGGCCTCCTCGTTGAAGCAGGGAATGATGAGCAGGATCCGCAACGCGCAGCCTTGCGGTGCGACGGCACCGCCGTAGCGCATGTCGGTTGAACCCATGCCCATGTCGGCCACGTCCGCTTCACCTCCAAAATCCCCACCTTGCTATACTTGCCGGCGCTTTTCCTGTAC
>Ga0307510_10002930_pt1 | contig 19626 bp, 8 predicted proteins | sample 12_EM_MG_FD_207224 | JGI IMG/M metagenome (GOLD analysis project Ga0307510, IMG submission 207224) | Populus trichocarpa ectomycorrhiza microbial communities from riparian zone in the Pacific Northwest, United States - 12_EM | ecosystem: Host-associated > Plants > Roots > Unclassified | place...
ATAATCATTCATATTTATTCAATTTTTTTTTTTTTCTCATATATATATATATATATATATATATATATATATATATATATAAGGTCTCTTAATGAACCTATCATATTTAATATCTTATTAATGACATGTAATTAGAGATATTCATTTCCATTAATATCACCAAGAGCATATATTAGAGCTTTATGGTCATTCTCTTCTCTAAAAACGACAAGATTTAGGGAGTAGAAATACTCGTTAAGGTAAAGATTAAGAACCTTTATCTCTTAAAATAAATTCATAGATTTCAGAGTATTACTAACTTAAAGTTTAAAAACAAATATCTTTATTCCCCGAGTTTAAGATATTTTCAAGATATTTATTATCTTTTTTGTAAATATACTGACTTTATCATTGAAGAGTCTTTAAATCTTCATGACTTTGACTGTTTTTGTACACACTCAAGCTTTTATCATAAGTTTAGAATTTCCTAGTCTAAAAGGAAAAAAATCTAAATATTAGAATATATTAATTAACCATTGTCTCAAACACTAAATAACTTATTTGCAAGGATTTTGATACATTATAAAAAATGCACTAACGTAACCTTGGTTTTGTGCTTTAACACCATGTGTTTCTAGCAATCCAACTACAGCTTCATGCCTCTCCTGCCATTCTTTTTTCTCTCCAATATATTTAGTCAATTCCAAGTGTACATGATCACATCAGGTATTTTACTTCTTGGATATCCCCGTGATATATAATTAAAAGCTAAAATTAATTAAGTGCACAATCAATGCTTTTAAAAGATCATGAAATATTTTCAATTTCAATTATATTTTTTGTTATAGAGATAATTAAAGACATGAAGAATGATTATAATTTCAAGAGTACAATAAGATATATCTTCTTTATTCTTGTTATTTGTTTCTCTTCTGTCATAATACAATAATCAAATATTAATTCAAACTTATGAGATTTTTTGAAATCCAAAGCAAGAATAGCATTTCTTAAAGACTGGTGAATTTACCGACTTCTTTTTGACAGGCTCCAATGGCATTTTCACCGGCTTCTCTACTGAGTTCGATCGTGAGCCGAGCATGGGATGTGGATGACAAGGCTGTGAAGTCCCTTGTTGGAAGCCAGTCAGCCAAAGGCATCGTCAAGCTTGATGGAACCTTGAAGATGCATGAACCAAATTAAGAAGGAACACCGTCAAGGCATGGTATATTTACTGTGTTGAAGCTCCACTAGATGTTGAGATGGTGGAAAGCTTGTTTGTTTTGAATACCAAGAACCTTGTGTGTTGACGAGTAATAAAATTCTAAATGATTAAGAATAAGATTGATATTTTAAATAATTAGTTGATTTATCAATTCAAGTAATTTGATATATTTTTTTGTAGTTAAGATGTCTGATGACTTGATATAACAAATCTAAAAGGTTAGTAATTAGTAATAAATGATGTCTGATAAGTCAAGTGACTAGTAACTATGGTAGTAATAGACGGTATCTGGTAAGTCAGGTAACTGTGGTGATTAATACTTGCAAAAAGGTTTTTTATGGATGAGGGGTTATTCGATGATAAAATCAGTAACTTTGTAGAGAGAGAAAATACAATAATATTTTAGAGAAATAAATTCTGAAAATATATATGCTAAAAATGTTACGAATAAAGAGATTGTGAACCTTTGACTTGAATGATTTATGGTGTATATATTTATGCTTCATGAATCATATTATTTTTGTGAGGGAAAGGACTGAAGTGTAATTTTATCTTTGTGATATTTTAAGTTATATTCCATCTAAATTAATATGTATTAAATTAATATAAAATATAAAAAAACCAGTGTAAGGTCTTAAAAATTTTCCAACAAATATTAAACTCGTGATGCGTATCCAAGTACATAAATGTATTAGGTTTGGAACATGTGCCCGAGTCTATAGGATTTCTTGGTCTCATCTACATTTCCATCATCACCACTCCCAAGTAAGTTTTTGTTGGATTTTATTAAAAAAAAATGTAACTTTATGTTTTTTATTTCATCTCTTTCTTGTTTATTTTAGCCCTATATTTACTCATTTAGAAGGTTTTCTGTGTATTTAAAATTAAGATTAATTATGTTTTTAGATTCTTTTTAAAAACACATTATGTAATATAAAAAATAAATAAAAAAAGATAATGCATTTCATACAATAAATAATTTAAAAAACACATTACACTACAATACCAATCATACTATCTCCTCACATGCTACAGGCATCTTTGAAAGTAAAATTATTTCCTGACGTTGAGCAGCTCATCCGCTCCAAGAGAATGAGATGGAATTTTCTTTCCACCTCCAAAATGAGCAAATTGCGGAAGGATAGCTTGATTATATTTGTTGCAAAAATGTTAAAACCTGCTATCTGCCCGGTTAATCAAGGACTGTGTTTTAACTTTGACAGCAATAACCAGATTTTAGCGGACAGATTCCAATGTGAATAGGCTAAATTGACAAGGTATAATTAACATGGAAAAAGCTTTACAGGGGACTTGATAGGTCTATATCAGCACATAATCCATTTGATCATTTTCTGTTCTTCAGGGAAAGCTACAGAGGGGAAACAAGCAATAATTTGGTAATCACAGTTGAGGTACAAGTGTGCATCAGCTAGTTCGTGGCATTTTCTCCACATTCCTTCGCTCCCGCCACGCGGAATGAACTTCTGAAGCAGACAATATACTAGATCTCTCTGTGCTGCCAGCACAAGACAATGGGAAACCCGATAATGCCAGCAGGAAAACATAGCACACGAATGACTTGGTGCACAGAGTTATACAGGTTCCTATAAATCCAAGGAACATATCCTCTACAAGTAAAATATCCATGCACTTCACAAATGCTACAATTGTCAAGTCTGCTGCATGGCAAAAGCCCACCTCCTGCCTGCTTACGAGTGTGGAGGGGTTGACGGAACGAAAGTGTCTGCTTTTTTCTTACACCGGCTATAACAAATCTGCATGCAGTCAACAATGCAAAAGCCCGATTTTTCAAGATACATGCACGTATACGAAGTTGACTCGGGGGAGAATAGAATACCTCTGTCAAACATAAGTGATGGCGGCGGAATCTATCTAACGTAATTAATTAGGGCCAGTCTCCACCTCATATATAACATCTCCCTCCTAATGTCATTGTCGTCGTCTTCCTATTCAACCATGGTATTATCACGGGCCTTGTGCTCAAAACAACAGACAGTCCCCCAGATGTCTCCATGTTCTTCAATGGCCTGACTCGGTGGCCAAAATCCAGTCTTGTTCACGGCAAATAAAAAAACATTATTTTAACCTCAAAAAACAAATAAATTTGAAGCTAAATTTTTTTAAATTTTTTTAAAAAACACAACTGGAAACTAAAGAGGCCTTCAACTATCTCCCCATCTACGTACTTCTCTTATATTATATTTCAATGAAAAAGCTCTCATAAAATTATTTTACAGATAACACTCGCCATTTATCCTATCATTATCTGCGAAAAAAGCCCAGTTCCAATAAAGTCTTCTCACTTCATCATAAATCTTAAAGCAACACGAGGCCGTTTTGTCCTACAAAACGACTTGATCCTGGTTGTAAATGTATAAACATTAGGAACAATCCCCTTATACTTCATTCCCAAATACGCTTTACGAGTTTGCTTGAAATACTAAAGTTCCACCAACAAATTCGTACTTGTATTGTAAGATTAAACAGACGGCCGACCATTATAAAACTCCGTTCTTTCAAACACATCACACAGGCTCTTGAACCTTCCCTTTCCTTCTGTGATTTTTCATAGCTCCAATGTACACTCCTTCGAGCAGACTATTGTCGATTTCCATCCTCATACCCTCGAAATTCCCAATAAACCCAGGTTTCTGGATAATGCACTCGTAAGTTAACAAATTGTGCTTGAACCCATCTTCCTTCTTTTACTTTGTTGAACATTTCAAGGACTCGCAGAGGATCCTTTGGTTCTTCGAGATCGAGACTGCTGCATCATGTTTATGTAGCAAAGCAGCACTCATCCCAACATGTTTATCAAAGACTCATGCTACTTTTTTTCACACGCTGGATTGTGACGTGTATTTTGTGAGCAGCAAATAATTCTTAAATCGCATACCTTAAAAGAGCTTGTCTGGCCCCATTTTTTAGCTTTTATTGATTTGCTTTAAAATAAAGCATTAAAAAGGTATTTTTTATTAGTATTTTAAAAGTTAATTGGTTAGCTTTTGAGAGTAAAAAATGATTTTTTTTTTATCAAAAACATTTTAAAGGTATACTAGCTTCCATTTGAAAAGTATAAGAATTATAATTTTTTTATATGGATATTACTTACTTCATTTAAAAAGATAAAAATAATATTAAATATATTTTAAAACTGTCTAGCTTAAATGATTTATACTCTATACTCATTAATAAACTAATATTCAACTACACAATTAGTATCTTTTAATATTTTAAAATTAGCTAAAATCAAGCATGTTAGACTCAGCTTGTATGGATCTTAGGTAAATTATTTATAGTTTTTTTTCACTAAAAACATATAATGTCCTGGTTATTATGTTTTTTATGACGTTTACTTTTTTTTTCAAGTAAAGGATTTATTTATTAAGTAATTTATTTAGTTTACTATAGAAAATGTTTAATTTTATATTTATATATTTAACAATGATTTTAATTCAAGTAATTTTATCAATAGCACAACACAATAACTGTAATATAATACAAAAATGTAACACAGGATAAATAAATTTTAAATTTATTGCACGAAATGCTTTAACATGCCAGCTCACGCTATATATCTTTACATCTCAAAGACATATTTTAATTTTTTATTTATCGTTTGTGTTTCTAATGCTATGATGTTTTCACTACACCCTCTTTAAAATAATTCTTTAAATTAATTGATCACCGGAAGCTAAATCATCAAAGACCTTCAAAGTGTCTCACAACATTAAAAAATCTAAAAATCAGGGGTACTATTAAAAAAGTTTTGAACCATGGGGTAAAAATTGGAACATCCCGCAACCCACAGGGGCAAAAATAGTTCATCCTCAGCCGCAAGAACACACGTGTCGACATATAAGCCACGGTTTCACAAAAATCCCGAGAACCCCATCCACAACCAAAGCAGAAACTTTCAAAATCACGATCAGAGGGAAAGGGAAAACAAAAAGGCGGCAAACATTGAAAGAGAGCACCAGCAAGGAAATCAAATCCATCCCCGGATATGAAATATAAAAATAACAAATATAATAATTTCCAAAACCATTCCCCTTAAGTTCTCTCTTCATATCCGCCACTCCCCCCTCTCATCATCCAGAGAGAGAGAGAGAGAGAGAGAGTTTCCGTGTCTCGATCGTGCTCTTACTTCTCAGGTACGCAGCTTCGATCTCCGAGTTCGCTCGAATTTCTCCAATTCCAAACCCTAACTCCTCGCGTCTCTGTTTCTCAGCTTGATTTATCCTCCTTCTTCTTACTGCAGAAAATCAGCGAAAACGAGTTGGCGTTGATGAGAATTTAAGCGCAGGTAATTTGAACTTCTGATTGCGTTATTATTTTAGTCATCGGTCGCGATTTCTGTTATTGTTGCTGTTTATTTGTTTTTGATTGCGATTTACTGTCGTTGCTGTTATTGATTTTTTGGAATTGTGAGCACGTGTTTGTTTGGCTGCAGAGAAAAAACGATTAGATACACCGTGCTGGAATCGATCGAGCTAAGTTTTTTTTAGCGTAATTTAAATTACCGAGCATTATTTTTTCGTGTTTTTGTTTTTCTTCTGAATATGTCTCTGCTTTATTTTTTTAAAACGGCGACGAGAAGTTAATATCAGTTTTTGTTAGAAATCGATCAGATTGATTGCTTGTGAAATGTTTGTGATTTGATTGATGAATTGCTTGAGGTAGGTCATAAATGTGTTGGTTTGTTGATCTAGTGGATTAATTGTGTCTGGCTTAGCTAAATAGCTGAATGCATAGGATTATGATGTTATGTGCTCTTTTGTTTTATAAGCAAGTGATGGAGGGTTTTTTTTACCAGGTGTATATGTTAATTGATTGATGAATTTGAATACCTGTTGGTTCGAAATACAAGCAGGCTTTGAAATAGTCTTAAGAATTGAGATTTGAATGTTTAATAGATGGATGTGCATAAGTTCTGTACGTTTTTTAAAGGAGAGTTTAATAGATATCGTTCTACTTCTTTTTGGTGGTCGTTGGGGGGGTGGGGGGGGGGTTGATATTGATTAATTATTGAACAAGGGCTCTGTTTTGAGCATGATTTGAAAAAGAATCAGGTGAGGGGGAGAGAGATTTGCCGCTACTCACTACTTTTTGAAAATAGCTCTGATTCGAGCATGAATTGAAATAATTTGGATGACAGGAGTGTTGCTCACAATGACTAGTTTCTTAAGAATGGCCCTGTTTTGAGCTTGAATAGAAAAAAAGCATCTTAAAAACTATGAAATCAACTAAATTCCACTAGCCATGTCATCCTACAATTACACATGAAAATTCTCTCAGCTGGGTTTGGATCCTGTAAATGGGATCGCATCAACTACATCCCATTAGCGATGCTATCCTACCACTTCAATTGAAATTTGTGTGCCCAGCTCGGATATTGTAATGCATCTCATGTTAGAGGAAGAACACTTGAATCTACAACAGAATGTTAGTCAAGGATCTTTCTTCTTCACAAAGCTTGCCATGTCTATTAAACAAAAAATAAGGTAGCAATGTCTTGCTGGTCAGAACCATTGCTGTTAAACTTCGCATGCTGCTCTCCTGCTTGTCATTTTTTCTCGTTCTTTGTCTTTACCAACCTACTTACTGGAAAGTGTAATCTGGCCTTGAGAGGTCGGGGTGCTCTTGTTTTCTGGTCGAACCCCCTCACACAAACAAATCCTGCAAAATAAAGTTTCACCAATCGACAAAGTCAAGCTGACTGAAGGTTGCCAAGTGTATGGGACTTGAATTTAACAATATCCCGGCATGACTGGGAAGGTGTCTTTCATATGTCAGGATTTTATTAATTACTGAAAACAGCATCGGATACCTTTCCAAAAGCAGTGCTGAACTCCTTCTGTTGAAAGTCCTGGGAAAAATAATGAGTTCTTGTTAGCCAGCCTTCTCCTTTGTAATCTAGTTGGAATGTCAATGCACTAACATTGTCTTGTACCTTTAAATATCGATGGTACAGAAGTTCCAAAGTAGACAATCCGTCTTGGCAAATTCCATATCAAACTTCTTGGAACATCAATTGGGTTTAGGCTAGATTCATGATCTGCAAACATCTGCAAGGTAATTGCAGATTCACTTGATAATTATTTATTGAAAAGTTTATGGCTTTAAATTCTGGCATACATAGGATGGGCAGGGTTTCCTGGTCATGGTCATTTGTAGGAAATAGGAGAATTACACAGTTTTAGTAGTTTTACCTCGTTCACTTGAAAGTACGTTCCATTCAGCGGGAAGCTTCCTCTCATTGCTGTTCTACAAGGTATCTGTATACGTGGTAATAAAAATATCAGTATGCAAAACATGTAGTTAACTAGAATGCTGGGGCTTCCACGATGATTATTTATGTACCACAAAGATGGATATACTCACCAGAAGTGTTCCTCTTACTGTTTGTGAATTAGCTTCTCTGATACTGTTGCATGAAAAACATATCTTTTCATTGCACAATTTGTTTGGTTCCCGGGACTGACATTGTTGTTCAGGTGGCTCAATTGAATTTGCAGTTTCACCTGAATAATAAGATATTGCTTTGTAATACTTCAAGACAGTGGCATCTTTTACTCATGAGAGGAGCATTCCTACTTCTTGTCACATCATATAAGTAGAATGCTTGCTACTTTGGTAAATCATATTAACACGCCTGAAGCTTTGCAACATGCTCCAACAGTACTTAGTTCTCTAAATACAGTACAGGTAGTCTGAAATTCGTTTAGTTGCTGTTGAAACCATTGAAAGTCACAGTTTTTGTGCTTACCTGGTGTCCATATTGCTAGAAGGTATGGACTAGGATCATCAGGTTCTCTTTTATCCATCTGCAAGTTCTATAAAGTGGCTCAGTGGCTGTTAAATAAAGCATGTAGTTTCAAGGGAATAAAAATGTTAGAAAATGGAAGGAAAACTAACCCCCTGAAGGAGAGGATGTGAATCTGGAAGTTCATACCTGCATAACATCACGAAGACAAAGTGTGAGATGCATCATTTAGGACCTCATCCATGGTCCAAACTCCCCCTCAACATATTATACTAATTAATGGAGCAGGCTGTGAGTTTGAAATCTGGCTTTCTGCCATTATTTTGATACCTGGGGTCTTCTGTTTTTTTAGCAACTAATTTTTTTTCATTTCCAAGTACTACTGTTGCATGATGTGCATGGTGCCGATAGTTGGTTCGGTTTATCACATGTTCGAGATGATTTTTGCTAACCTTATATAGTTTTGTATGAATCTGTCTTTGATTTGTTGAGCTGTATGGATGTTACTAGTAAATCATTCTGTTATTGGTTATGAGCAACGATAGAGCTTTTATAAAATAACTATTAAGCATAAGGACCAAGAAAAAACTTAAAAAGGTGGAGGAACTCGGTTCCGACCTTGATTATGAGAAGATTTTACTTACACTTGGTGTTCTGTCCGTAGGCGACTAACATTCTTCAATTTGGGTGTGGGGATAGAAGCATTTGGATCCAAAGCAACTAATGCTTTGGACATGTCGTATTCTTGGAGCTCCATGTTTGAATGTATATAATTCTGTAAATTCTCAGTAAACTCTTCCATGTTGAGTTTTATTGTGGGTATTTCATCAGGATCTTCTCCGAAGTCCTCAATATCAGTCTCTGCTAATTCAGTCTGCTCTTGATCCGGTGTTACTGGCTCTTCAATTATGGGCTCACAACTGCCAATATCAAACCCCACACTTTTATGTTGGTTGTCCTCCGGTGGAAGTAATGGCATGGGATTGATGACTATGCTTGGGCTTTTTTCAGGCATAAAGGGAACGGTTGAAGTTGTTATATCCTTTGTTTCTGGTCCAGGTAGTGCAAGCCTTGCACTGCATCAAATAGAGCACGTATTTTCCTTTGCTTTAAAAAATCAAAAGTATGCCTGTTATGCATATTAAGAAACGAGGTACTTGGTTTTGAGAAAATGAAATTTAACTTGTCTATTTAGATCTCTTGTTATCTCATCCATTGATCTCTTTCAGCAATTATCAACACTAAATTTTCTTTTACTTCGTTTTCCCCTCCTACAACTAGGATAGATCAAAGATGGGATAGTCATTATTTACTTTTTAGCCTGGAAGAGTTGGTAAAAATCTTTATATATCTATGGCCTGGACAAGAATGCATGCTTACCCAATATGAGAAACAGAAATGTTTTTTTCAAGGATTGTCTTCAATGAAAAACTCCTTTTTCAAACATCTTGTCTTAAACTGAAGTAAAATTGTGGCCCCTCATGTGCAACTGACTCGGAGATCATGAATAATTTTGGGTCATAGATCATGTATTTTTAATTGAAACACTACCCTACCTCTTTGTTGCTGCAAGAGAGCAGTCAACCACTATGAAAGTAGCATAGCATGACATTACGAATTGCAATTAATTTTCCTCCTCGCTAACTTTTATTGCTACAAGTGACCGGTCATTTTGGGTATTTTATTCTAGTTGTGGTGTTTCTAAGTTATACCACACTAATTATATTTCATGTGATTGAATACTGAAATGGTCAACCTTGCAATGTTTTATATTTCAAAATTATATTTTCTGATGGCTAGCATAATATTTGTTACATGCTGTTGGCAGTCAGAGAAGATATGCAAACCTTGTGAAGGCACTTGCAAAATGTCTACATTCTGCTCTCATGGGACATGCATTACAGTTGGGTCTATTCTTTGTGCAAAAGACCTGCATAAGTTAAAGCACGGGTATTTTGATGCTTTTCAGATGCTTAATCACGAAGAGTACTCTGATTAATATGCTATCAAGTGCCAAAATGTGTATACCTTTCCAAATGTGATCATCTGGTAATGTAATTCATACCTGTAATCCCATAAAAAAAGACGGAAATCAACAAATCTTATCTGAATAAAAAAAAAGCATGATCTTTATGCATGGAGAGTACAGCTTTCAATGAACAGAAGGCCTCCAAGGAAGAGTCATGTGATTACAGTGTTCTTTGATCGAGTTTGCACAATCTTGGCCAGAGATATTTTTGAATTGACTCGAGTATTGGGTACCTAGAGGAAATTTGGTTAGCATTTTTGGTGAACTAGAAAATTTTGGTGTCAATTTTGTTACATATAATACTTACAGTTCTAGCAGGTGCAACTGCAGTGACTCTGGCAGTGGCTGGAGAGGGACCCATCCTAGTCGAACTGCTATTCTCCCAACATTTGTGTCAACCTTTACAAACAGGCAATCGAATCATTTGAATTGTACAAATTTGCTATCTCTTGTAAGTTCAACATTATCTGTTTTTTACACATGAAACTCACTGGGAACGCAAGATGATGAAGTGTTAGGAGCCGCACACACTCCACGCTTTTCAACCCCAACCCCCGTATACTTAGCAGATAATCCCTGAAAAATAAAGATATTTCAGAAACTGGGGAACATATTATGACATTTGATGAATTGTTTGCTATCTTTTGCTTAAATTTTGTTATGAGCAGCTTCATATTGACATACTGGAATAATCAATACTTTTGAGTAGGAACTCTAATATTTGGGGTGGCTTACTTTGCTTTGCCAGGGGGCACATCTCTTAACCATTCCAAATCAATGCTTCCATGTTCCCTTACCAGTCGGTTTAGGAATTCCTGCAATATTGTGCAACCATTATTAACATGTTTTATCTGTGCCTTGAGTTCACACAATACACCATGAGTAAGAGAACAGTTCACAAAGCCATTTGAAGAGGAAAGAAAAGTTATTAAGGCTTGAGGTTAAACATACTAAAATACCTGGATTCGTTCTGCTAGAATTTTATTCATCCCTCTTTCTTTGATGGCTTCAGAAATCTCGTTGACTCCAGCACATCGCACTGCTTCATAGTCCAAGGAATCCATCGTGTCTTCGGTTCTCTCTTTTCTTCCATTTGTCTGCACTTGCTTCCTTAAACTATCCCAGTCAAATACATCTGCTTTCTCACTCTCAACTTTTCCTTTTCTAGCTTTTGAGCCATTTGCATTTGACTTGAGGTTTTCCCTGTTATCAGGATGTACTTTCTTCTTTGTATTTGGGTCAACCACTATGTTTTCTTGGAGTGTTTGCTTATTCACGGAAGTGATCCTCTGAAAATCAAGAATGTTTTCTGTGAGTCTGGGGACATTCGAGATGTGCTGTGTGTAACTGTTTTGCTTCTCAGGCAATGTTTCGGCAAGATTTACAGGTCCACCAGCTGACATGCTTTGCCATTGCAAGGTCTCGTTCCTCTCATTAACTTGATTTTCATGGTAAGGCTGAAAACTGCTTTGTTCATACATTGATTGCTTTCTGTAGAGAGAATGTTGGACTGCTAGTGGAGCTTCTTGATACCTTGGCAACTCGTATTCCCTGGCAGCTTTTTTACCCACACTCGCAGCCTTTTGTCCAACAGTTTTGCTTGAGCAGCTTGCAGCCTTTTCTTTGTTGAATCTGGAAGAATTTGATGTCCAAGAAGATATGGAATCTTCACTCTGCAATTTGAAGCCTTCTGCTTGCTGTGCATTGGACTGTGAAGTCATGTGTAGCAACCCATAGTTACTGCACGAAACCACTTTCCCTTGCATCTGTGGATTGCAGTAATCGAATTGCTTATTATATGGAGAAAAGCAGTTCAGATTACCTAATCTTTCCAATCCAGCTCCTTGCTGCATGTTCTGTATACCTTCTGCTTGCTCATTTTCATGCCTGGATCCCCTATGAAACAATGAACTTCCACTCTCACAACCATCAAATTCTTCTAGCAAGGTGGGACTCTCCATCTCTAAACGATCCACAAAAGATAAACCATGACTTGTGCTAGGTTTGCAACCAGTAGGAGGGTCTTCTGTTTCGGAGTTGGAGCCTGAGTAGGATCTGACTCCGCCATTTGCTTGGACAGTTGAGGAATCAAAAGAATCTTGTGATGATACAAATTCTTCCTCCAGGCTGTGACTTTGTGCCCCTACCATGCTTGCTCTTTCTATACACCAAGTTTCAGATTCTCCCTGTGGTTCTGCTGATCCATGGTGTGTAATGGGGCTTTGGTTGTAGAGTGGATACCTAAACTTGCTGTTCCATTTGATGATGTCATTTGGGTTTTGCATGCAGACATCTGGTTCTTCAACCATGATGCCTTTCCTATGGCTGTCATGAGCTGCATTGCTCCTAGACTTCAGAGGAAATAATGAAGCTAGAGACATGAAGGCAGAGCTGCAAGGTGGGAATGTAGTTGACGATATTGTTCAGTTCATGAATAGAGATTAATTATCATGGCTCATCTGCTCTTGAAATTAAGCTGAAATGTCATATTTACCTTGACAGATGATCTGAAACATTTTGGGTAAGGAAAACTCCTATTACCGAATCAACAACCGATCCCTTCCATTTTGAAAAACGCCTATCTCCTGCAAAGAATGTTATTTACATTCATACATGCAGGTGACTATCTATTTGATTCACTAAAGAGGGAATTAAATTGTATGTTCATTCTTGGTACAACATTGAGGGATTAGATGTGTGATCTGTGAGCTGCAGAACTTGTGACTATATTTCACCTAGTTTTTCTCGTTAGAAAGCATTAGTAAATGTGTTAATGAACTTTTGAACAATTTTGTAACTCAATTGAATCTTTCCAGTAGGTTATTTTAGCAACTCAAAAGCTCAGAGGAAATGTAGCACACACTGGTTTACATGTTTATCTGCTCTGAAGAGGCAGCATAAACATTTTGCAGTTCCATTTTTATATTGTCCTGATAGCAATACCTGATTCTGTTTTACTACAAACTTACATTAGTAGTGGGAAACTTACTGATGACTTTTTTCTTCCAAGTGAAATAATTCTTCTCTCTGAATTGTGCTTTTGTTTTTCATGGGTGACAGCGCTTTTGCATTTGCAACATTCCATGTTATGTCTCTGTGCATTTGCAAGGGACACGTGCATATGTAAACAAACAAACACTTGTACTTCTACATGTACAAATGCAATATGTCTGCAATATGAATGCTCTGTTTCTTCAGATAAGTATAAAGTTGTATGTTTGTGAGTGGATGCAGCATAGCAGGACTAGTTCTCAAGTTGGAGGGCACAAATAACATACATGTCTCTCTCTCTCTCTGCTGTTGAATTCAGTAATAATCTTGAATATGTTGGGAAAAAGTACAAGATTTGTACCTTGAACGAGATGCATTCTTGCAATGAATGAATCAACTCGCCCATGAAAAACTTTTCTCTCTTCCTCCCACCATTGCTCCTTCCCTTTATCTGTTCTTTCAAGGCCTTCACTTCCTTCTTTTCCCATCAGCAGTTTCCATACTCTGTCTGACTCTGGGTCAAGGTCTACTTTAGGCCTTGGCTTGTGTTTTTTGACAAATTCAAACCCGTCATAGGGAACAAGTGTGCCACCTCCTTTATAAGGCACAAGTGCATTTTGCTCTTTGTTTTTTATTTTTTTGCTCCTTGCATTGAGACTGAGGCACTCCATGTGGTGTATGATTTCTTCAATTGTAGAGGAGAATTTCTGCTTTGCTGGTCGCCCTGCATTGGATGTGAAGAGTGGTTGCTGTAATTATGGTGACTAGAACATTTAGTAAGTTATCTGAACCCTTAAAGCATTATACTTATAATATATGCTAAACATGCTATACCTCTTCTCTTTGCAGATGGCTGCTGATGTTCTTTCAAGATATCCTTTGGTTGTTGCGGCATCCTACCCTTTCCAGATGGAATTGTTATTGACACAGTAGCTCCAGACATCTGCTGTATTCTTGACATTTCAGTGTTGCAAGTTTCAGGTTGCAGTTGGCTATCAGATGCATGGTTTGTTTTGAGAGGGGTTTGTGAAAGGTTGTGACAAACTGCTATTGTGGTGGGGGAGAGGGAGTTATGGACTTGAGCCAATCCATTAGACTCTCCTGTCCTTTCTAGGTGTAAAATCGGGTTAAATGAAATACATTGCTTTGGAAGGTTCTGTGAAGCTGTCGGGTGAACATACCACTCACCAGGATATTTAGTTGTTGCAACACAAGAAGACATACTCAGTGTGTTTGTTTGAGTCCCATTCTCTGTTTTGTTTCTTTTCTGGGCCTCCAAACATCCCACGCCTGGAATGCTTTGATAATATTCATCAAACAATGAGCCCACTGGTTGAAAAGTACAAGTGTTTGTTTTCTCAATATGAAGGTGTTCTCTCTTGGATCCTCTACCCTCAATTAAATATAATGGTATCATTTGTACTGATTGAGGGGTATTCTGATATGTTATCTGTCTAGTCCGCTCTGGTCTTTTTTCTAGAAAGACAACTTGACCAATTCCTCGTGCATCTCTTGCATTGACGTTTAAATTCTCCATGTGCATGATTTTTCTTGGAGTTAGTTCAGCAGCTACTGCATGTCTTTCTGAAATTGATGTATAACTTCTTCCCATCTGGTTCATGAGAGGTGTCTGGTTACTTGTAGCACCTGATTGCTTGTTTTCAACCTGTAAACTATTATGCTGGTTCATCTGTGAAGTTGTAGTGCTTGAATCTGCCACTTGAAGACTTGTGTTCAGATCAAAAGTCCCTCTTTTTTTATTCAGCATGTCCTCCTGAGCAGCTGCATTACTGTATCTTTCATCTGTGGTAGTTTCCAAATCAAACCTCAATTCTCTTCTACATGATTTTGCACCAACTTCAGCACTGGAATGTGCAATCCCTACTGTAGAGTCTGCATGCTGATTTGCTGATTCATTCATGCCCTTCTTGCGCACATACTTTCTCTTCACAGGACAGGTATTTATGGTTTCTCCAATAGAATCTGTATGTTGAACTGCTGATTCATTCAGGCCCTTCTTGCGCACATACTTTCTCTTCACAGGACGGGTATTTATGGTTTCTCCAATAGAATCTGTATGTTGAACTGCTGATTCATTCAGGCCCTTCTTGCGCACATACTTCCTCTTTGCAGAGCTGGGAGGTGTAGTCTCTATAGCAGAATCTGTTTGTTGAATTGCTGGCTCTTTCAAAGCCTTGCGAACATACTTCCGCTTTTCAGTTGACTTCTCCTTGGGGTCGGTGTTTTTTGTGGTTGCAGCCTTGGGAGTCCTTTTTGGTTTGCCTTCCACAATCACCTTTGGCCTATGCTTTCTTCTCTTTGGAGGTTTCTGCAGTGGTGTTTTATTAAGGTCGATGCCTTGTTCATCTGGCCTTGCTAGATCTTTTTCTCCCTCAAATGGTGTAGAAATGACAGCAGAAGATGAGTCTGCAATGTTACACGAGAGCTCTTCTGAATTTTGTTGATTGGCTTTGAGTTCATTGAATACAACTAAATCATTTTTCTCATTTTCTCCACTTGAGTTTTTTTCTCGCGAGGGACTCATTGTTGTAGGAAGCTTACTCTCCAATCTCTTGGCCTGATCTGGCACTACTGTGGCAAATTTAAAAGAGGTGGTAACACTTGAGGCTGCATCAGCTTCTATTCTTGGTGATGAGTTTAGATCATGGTGAGGAAGCCAAGGTGATGGAGGTTCATCTGTAGAAAGCAATATTCTTAAGAATGTAGAATAAGATTTTGACAAAAAAGGCGGTTGAAACAAAAGTTCAGCTAGTGGCAGAATGAAAGCTGATTCTTTTTCATCCGCGTCTCTTGTTTTTCTATCTTCCTAGTGAGTTTTGATTCTTGTAAAATGAGTAAAAGACACAAACTTAGTTAATCTGTGGAGTGTGGAATGCTTAAATACTTTTGCTCATACCAAAGCATATAGAAAATGTCAAATTCTGATCTAGATAAATAAATGGAAACCTACATGCTAAATTACATCTCTGTGCTCTGAACTACATTCTGTCAAATTGATTCAATGCCATATGACATGAAATGCAGACATCTTATGTTTTGCTGTTACCTATGGATTGGAACGAGCAGTTCCTACATCACAGCAGTCTCGTGAACAAGTCGTCATAAAATTAAAGGACAGGTATGTTTGCTTACAGTGTGTCTGGGGTGAGATATAGCTGCTGCTCAAAAGATTCCAGCAGCGAGCTTGGTTTCCGAGCAGCAAATTGGGTTCACTGCAATTGTTGACTTGAGCATGCAGGTTGGGAAATGAAGGCCTCCAAACCATGCATGTGCTTGCACTAGGAGGTGCGACTGGAGAGGTAAATGTAGCTATATTTGGATATGCTAAGATACTTGCTAATAAACTGCTATTCAAACCTGCGGTCTGACTCTCTATATGATTGCCCGTATTATTACCCATTCTTGTCACCTCATGACCTATGCCTGCATTCCTAATATTATCCCCACCATTTCTAACCAGTTGATCAATCTGGTCAGCATGTTGAGTCACTCTGCTGTAACTTGACACATCCTGTTCACATCCACTGGAAAATCCGCCCAGTTGCCAATTCGTTCTGCCCAATTGGTTCCCTTGCCCATCAGTCAGCATCACATTAGATCTTGGAATGGGCTTCTCTGTCATTGTTGGTAAGAAATCAATATCCTGCGGGATTGGAAATCTCTCCATGATTAATCATTGGATCCATTCTACCAGCCAACTGTTTCTAGCTTTTCTTCCTCATCTCTGCTCTGGGTAGTGATTCTCTCAATTGAAAACACCAATTTGCTTCTGGTGCCTAAGATTTTCGGTGAATTGCCAAAATTCATTGATTTATACAAGCCCTCTTCTTCTTTCTTACCTCATGTGCCTGAACCTCCCCTGTCAAAAACCCAGAACACATTTTATACTTGAATAAAGTCAAGAGAAATTGCAATTGCATCTATGTTATAAATGCAGAGATCATTTCCCATATATTTCTCAATGGCTAAAAGCTATATCTATCTGTTTCTTGGAAAACATGAATAACAATGGCAGTATAATAAACAATAAGAAAATGAATAAATAGCTACTTAATTTTTTTAAAAAAACAAGATTAGCCAAATCTGCATAAATTGACTGAATTCTACTCAGTTTTGAATTTCTAAGATTATGGGTACCAAAAAAACTTCAATAAAATCTCTAAGAGATCTTTTTGTGATTTGCAGCAACAGGCATGCAACCACTCTAGTTGTTGAGGGTCAAAGGAAAAAAAAATAAACAGAAATTGTAAATAAAATATCCATGCACAGCACTTAGCTCACCGATCTGTAACTCAGTAAGCTGAAAAACCTTAAACGAGTCAATGCCGGAAAATTCCAAGTCCTTGCGGTTGTAAGGGAGGGAAAGAGAGAGAAAATACAGTGAGGAAAAGAACCAAACTTTATTTCATATGTTATAAGAACATAGACTAGATCGGGGCACTCCACCTTGTCTTTTATAAAATGGGCACACCCCACCTTGCCTTCTAATCCTAATCCTAACCTTGCTTTCCATGTTTTCTTGCTCTATTTCCAAAATTATATAATCTTGCCATATTTTTCCACTCGTGTCAACTGTTTTGACTTGTCACTCGCTACGTGCGTGTATTTTGAGACATTACTAACTTGTTAATTCTTATCTTGCTATATGGTCTCTCTGATTTTCAATCTTAATGCTTGCCATTTTCATAAATTACAGCTGTATAAAAGGAGACCATGTGAACTATTTTAATAGAAAACACAAATTACCATAAAATAAAATGGAAGAATTGCCCAGCCATTTATATCAAACATGCAGGTTTATCTTGATGGTTTTCTTTCTATTTTTCCTCCTTATCTTCTAGTAGGTTGTTGCTGCTGCTGCTGGCCAGGTGGTGTTCTTTTTCATAAAGTCCCGCATAAAGAACTTTTCATGTCTTAAAATGACATATCAATTAGAACTGTCCTTGTAAGTAATTAAGATGGCAATCTCTCTTTAATTAAGTAAATACTGAGGTGAAAAGGCACGACAAATTATAATAAACTCCCAGGTCTTTTTTCCTGTAATTAAATCACAACCCTAGTTATAAATTAGGCAGGATAAATTCATAAGCAAAGGGTATTACAGTAAATCACAAACACAGCAGGAGAAGATACCTCAGATGCTTCCAACGCGTGTTGTTGATTTGTGCATGAACTAAGCACGTGTTCCCCCAACCCAAGACTAAACCCAGCAAGCAGACTTTCCGTGCCTTGTTGTCTGTGCAAAATCTAACTGCGAGGTGCCCGCAATAGAAAAAAAAAAGAGTGGAAACAGCAAAAAAAAAAATTGGGTATAACACAAAAAGGCTATTGACAAAGAAAGAGAGAGAAACAAAGAAAATATCATATTCTCTTTTATCTATGTGCATGAAAACGACGTAAATGTTTTATGTTCACGTTGCATGAGAAAATATGATGGATCTTATTTAGTAAAAATAATAATATATTTATTTTATTTTTATACCTTAGTTGCCAACAAAACATTTTTTAATTAAGACAAAAATCTTAATTATTTTAATAAGCTTTTCGGCATGTTAAGTTGTGTGGGTCCATATTACATGATATTAGTGTTGTAGATTGTATAAAGTTTTGCGGCTAAAAGTGGTTCTTGCTAACATGGTAGTTGATTGGGTTGCCTCCTAATTTCAAACTTGATTTGAAATTTGATTTGAAAAAAAATTTGAGTTATTGGTTATCGGATTAACTTGCGACTCAAGTAACTAAATTAACCTAGTCATTGAATTAACTTGCGGTTCAAGTAACTGAAGAGCATGGATTAATAACAGAGCCAACACTAGAACTGTAGTCTCAACTCCTCCAAGTGGGCCTTGCAGGATTGAAACTTCAGCTGGGCCTAAAGAAGCCCAATCCAGGTCCAATTTGAGAAGAAACCTAAATTCCCAAATCAATCCTTGAATACCCCATGAAACCACATTCCAATCCCCACCCCCAGGAGATAAATTTCTGCAATCCAGCCAAAATTTCTTCAAAATACGATAAATGTTATCGGCTTGATTTTTAAAAATTGGCCCTTTGAGGAAGGTTTTACGTGGAATCAAACTCTTTACACTTTTTAAGGGTTTCACGTGTAATAATTAAAATAGAAGTAATTCTCTTCAATTACCATATATTTAAGAAAATTATTTTCACCTAAACTCTAATTCTTATTTTAGAAAACATCTATCAAATTAATAGTCACTAAGTATGCTATGTTTAGTAATGTGATATTGTAGGGTGCCTTTTAAAAGTAGTTTTCAATTGAAAATATATTAAAATAATATTTTTTTTATTTTTGACATTAACATATTAAAATTATAAAAAAAATATTAATTTATTTAAAAAAAAACAGTTTAAAAGAAAATTTTAACCATAAAATCATACACTCTCTGAGTCAATCTTATAAAGCATTTTAGTAATTTTACACGTTTTTAATACAATACAAGTTACAGCAAATGAATTGGTAGTATGTTTATTATATTAAATTGATTTTTTTTTTTAATTTTCAATGATTTTAAAGTGTTGATTAAAAAAAAAAGCAAAAAAAATTAAATTTTTTTAAAAATATAATGTCCCACCTTG
>Ga0307510_10002931_pt1 | contig 19626 bp, 19 predicted proteins | sample 12_EM_MG_FD_207224 | JGI IMG/M metagenome (GOLD analysis project Ga0307510, IMG submission 207224) | Populus trichocarpa ectomycorrhiza microbial communities from riparian zone in the Pacific Northwest, United States - 12_EM | ecosystem: Host-associated > Plants > Roots > Unclassified | place...
ATGTTGAACTGGGTCACCGGCATGTCGGATTTGGGATCGCGGTAGAGCGGCACCAATTCGCTTAAAGGTCGGTCGCCGATCACGATGCCGGCGGCGTGGGTCGAGGCGTGGCGCGTCAGCCCTTCGAGACGCTGGGCGATGTCGAAGGCGCGCGCGACCACCGGGTCCTCGTCGCGGAACGCCTGCAGCTTCGGTTCGCTCTCGATCGCCTGCGCCAGCGTCACCGGCGCGGCCGGATTTTGCGGCACCAGTTTTGTCAGCTTGTCGACCTGGCCATACGGCATCTGCAGCACACGGCCGACGTCGCGCAGCACGCCGCGCGCCTGCAGCGTTCCGAAGGTGATGATCTGCGCCACCTGGTCGCGGCCGTAACGCTGCTGCACGTAGTCGATCACCTCTCCGCGGCGGTCCTGGCAGAAGTCGATGTCGAAGTCCGGCATCGACACGCGTTCGGGATTGAGGAAGCGCTCGAACAGCAGGCCGAAGCGGATCGGATCGAGATCGGTAATGGTCAGCGAATAGGCCACCAGCGAACCGGCGCCGGAGCCGCGGCCGGGACCGACCGGAATGTCATGGGCCTTGGCCCATTTGATGAAGTCCGACACGATCAGGAAGTAGCCCGCATAGTTCATGCGGTTGATCACGTCGATCTCGAAGGCGAGACGCTTCTGGTATTCCTCCTCCGTGGTGCCGGGCGACAGGCCGTGAACCTGCAGGCGGCTGGCGAGCCCCTCCCCGGCCTGGCGCTTCAGCTCGGCGGCCTCCTCGGCTTCGGCGTCGGAACCCGAGCCGGCGCCGACCGTGAAACGCGGCAGGATCGGCTTTCGCGTCTTCGGGCGAAACGAGCAGCGCTCCGCGATCTCGACGGTGGAGGCGAGTGCTTCCGGAATGTCGGCGAACAGCACCGCCATCTCGGCGCGGGTCTTGAAGCGGTGATCGGGCGTGAGCTGCTCGCGATCGGTTTCGGCGATCAGCTTGCCGCCGGCGATGCACAACAGCGCGTCATGGGCTTCGTAATCGTCATTCGCTGCGAAATACGGCTCGTTGGTCGCGACCAGCGGCAATCCCTTGGCATAAGCGAGATCGATCAGGCCGGATTCGGCGCGGCGTTCCTTGTCGATGCCGTGGCGCTGCAATTCGACATAGAGGCGATCGCCGAATAGATTCGCCAGCCGATCGCAACGCCCTGCCGCGAGCGCGGCATGATCGCCAGCCAGCGCCAGCGAGATCGGGCCGTCGGGGCCGCCGGTCAGCGCGATCAAATCCTCGGCATCGCCTTCCAGCCATTCGAGCTTGATATGCGGGGCTTGATGCACCGGCGTTTCCAGAAACGCCCGCGAGTTGAGCCGCATCAGGCTGCGGTAACCGCGCTCGCGCGCCGCCAGCAATACGATTCGCGACGGCGCCGAGGCCAACGCATTGCGCGCGTTCGGGTCCTGGTCGCCGAAATCGACGGCGAGTTCGCAGCCGACGATCGGCTGGATACCGTAGCCCGCCATCTTGTCGGAGAATTCCAGCGCCCCGAACATGTTGTCGGTGTCGGTCAGCGCCAGCGCCGGCTGGCGGTCGGCCTTCGCCAACTCGCCGAGCTTGGCGATCTTGATCGAGCCCTTCAGCAGCGAATAGGCCGAATGAACGTGGAGGTGAACGAATCCGGCACTGGACATGGTCGCTTAACGGGCTCTTGCATCATGGTGGGGAGCGATCATCGACCGCGCATGCGCGCCGACTCGCCGCCGCAATGGTGATGCCTTGGCCTTGCGGAGTCCACGCGGAACGCAGCCACCGCGCCCGCCATCCGGCTTTTCCCCAGCCCGTCCGCACGTCGGCCTGATCAGGTTTCCGCCCCCGGTCTCAAAGCTGCGGAATCACCTGCGCCCAGATCGCGATCATCCCGATAAATAGTGTAATCGACGCCAGCGCCGCCGCTTCTTCTACAAACATCCGCAACATCGTCCGACTCCTTACGATATGAGAACATATGAGGAACATTGTTCCTTTTTTGTTCCGGGAGTCAAGAGACGGTAGTGGGTCAGTTTGAAGAATAACCCCTGTGGTTAATTCCGACCGGCTGGCGGCCTAGCGGTGGACCTCACGGCGCGACGAAATGAAGGACAAAAGCCGCCGCCACGCATGTCCCAACGGCAATGACTGCGCCTCTCCGCCGATCCGGAATAACGCCAAGGGTGAGGACCACCAGCGCGGCCAGCAGGGCAATTTTGATAAAGGCTTCCATCGCCAGAATATGCGCCTGCAGCCGTGCGCTTTCCAGCCCCCTTGGCTCTCCGACCGCCGCAACAAAAAAGCCCCAGGGCGGCGCCCCGGGGCTTCTCTGTTTCACAAGTATCGCGAGATCAATACTTCGCGATGACCGGGCCGCCGAACCGGTAGTTCAGACGGGCGGTGACGAGATCGACGTCCTGACGGATGCGATCGGCACCGAAGGCTGCGCCGGCCGGCGTGGTGAAGTTATAGGTGCGGTCCTGCATGAACAGGTGATTGTACTCGACGCCAACCGACCAGTTCGGAGCGAAGGCGTATTCGAGGCCAGCGCCGATGGTGCCGCCCCAGCGGGTGTCATCGCCGGTGACGCCGGCGAGCGCGCCGCCGACCGTGTTGATGCGATAGCTGTTCGAGGTCACGGCAGCACCGCCCTTGACGTACAGCAGGACGTTGTTGACGGCGTAACCGACCTGACCGGTGAACAGGCCGAACGCATCGACGTTGGTGTGGTTGCGGAAGCCGGGGAACACCTGGCTCACGTTGCTGCCGGAGAAGTCGGCCCAGTTGCCCTGAGCTTCGAGGCCGAACACGAACGTACCAGCCTGCCAGCGATAGCCGACCTGGCCACCGACCGTGCCGCCGGTCGCGTCATGGGAACCCTCGGGGCCAACCACGAACGGCGCAACCGAATCCCAGGAGTTGCGGCTCGAACCCCAACCGCCGTTCGCACCGATGTAGAATCCGGTCCAGTCGTACACAGCAGCAACCATCGGGGGCGCCTTGGTGTAGGGACGCGCAGCGAGATCAGCAGCAACAGCCGGCGCAGCCGCGCCGAGCGCGATCAGACTGGACGTAACAAGCAAAAGCTTCTTCATTCTTTTTATTCCCGTTCCTTTTTAGACAGCCCCCAAGGCCGAGGCATGCTCTTAGCATCGTTCGTTCGAATTACTGTAACCTCACGGCCACAACGCACACGAAACAGCCGCAGTGTGAACGCAAGTTAATGTTGTGCTGCAGGCGTTTTTCGAAACTTTGCAATGGAACCCGCTCCAAATCATTCACATTCAGTTTCGGGGCGGTATTGCAAGGCGGAACCGCTTGACGCGAGCGCGCCGGTGCGGCTTGTGTCGATGAAATGGAACCGGCGAAGCTCGGAAGTACGATGAGGAGATTCGAAATGCGTAAAGCGATTCTGGCCGTGCTTGCCGCAAGCGGATTGGCCGCATTCAGCGCCGCGCCCGCCGAAGCAGTGGGAACCCGATATCCGTTCTGCCTTCAGGGAGACGAGTATCCGGGGCTGAGCTACTGCACCTTCACGAGTTACGAGCAGTGCCAGGCGACCGCCTCGGGACGTTTTCTCTACTGCATCGCCAATCCCTATTATGTCAGCGAGAGCGAACCGCCACGCGCCGCGTATCGCCCGCTGCCCGGCCGCGCGCTGCCGCCCGCCCCCGGCGGCGGCAGATACTGACACGTCCCCCGAGGGTTCATTGCACCCCGTACTCGCGCCGTTGACGGACATTCAACGCGCGAACGTGATTTGACGTGGGCGCGGGCGGATCGTCTGCTTAGCTTCTAAAAACCAGTGACCGAAGATTTCCGGGCTATGGCGGAGGATACATGCGAAGGGCATGGCTGGCGCTCTTGGCGGCCGGCGCTGTGTCGGCAACGGTTGCGATGCCCGCGTCGGCGCGCGACCTCCCCTACTGCATCAAAGGTTGCGATTTCGGCGCCGGCGCCGGCGATTGCAGTTTTTCGACGCTGGCGCAGTGTCAGGCAACCGCCTCCGGGCGAGATGCGAGTTGCGCTGCTAATCCCTATTTCAACGCCAAGGCGGAAATGCAGACCGATCGGAGCCGCCAACGCGGAAGGAGATTCTGATGCGCATCCTGGCTTTGGCAATTCTGGCAATCGGCGCGGCCTCGGCGGCTGCACCGGCGCAAGCACAAACGTACGATCCCAGCTATCCAGTGTGCCTGCATGTTTATGGCAGGATCAGCTACTACGAATGTGCCTATTACACTCTGCCGCAATGCAACGCGTCAGCCTCGGGCCGCTCGGCGCAATGCGTGGTCAATCCCTATTTCGCACATGCATCTCAAGATCCCTCGGCACGCCGCTACAAGCGCTACCGCAACGGCTACTGAGCGTTATCGATTTCAAAGGAGATTCTGGATGCGCATTCTGGCTTTGGCAATTCTCGCAATCGGAACGATTTCGGGCGCAGTTCCCGCGCGCGCCCAGACATACGGCGGAGGATATCCGGTCTGCCTGCATGTCTACGGCCCGGTCACTTATTATGAGTGCAACTATTCATCGATTCCTCAATGCAACGCGTCGGCCTCGGGCCGCTCGGCGCAATGCGTCGTCAATCCATATTTTGCAAATGCCTATCAGGATCATCCGGTGCGCAAGCGCGGCGTTTACTGAACGCCGTCCCTAATTGAGCATGATCTCTTCGGAAAACCGGCTCCCACTTTTCCGGATCGTGCTCTACTCCATTTCGACGACCTGGCCGTCGACCAGCGACACCCGCCGGTCCATCCGGCCGGCCAGTTCCATGTTGTGGGTGGCGATCAGCATCGCGACCTGCGTCGCCTTCACCAGCTGCATCAGCGCCTTGAACACGTGATCGGCGGTGTGTGGATCGAGGTTTCCGGTCGGTTCGTCCGCCAGCAGCGCCCGCGGCGCATTGGCGACCGCGCGCGCGATGGCGACACGCTGCTGTTCGCCGCCGGAGAGCTCGGCCGGCCGGTGCGTGATGCGGTCGCCGAGGCCGAGATAGGACAGGATCTCCTCCGAACGCTTGATCGTCTCGGAACGTTTGAGCCCGCGAATCATCTGCGGCAGCATGACGTTTTCGAGCGCGGTGAATTCCGGCAGCAGCCGGTGCGATTGATAGACGAAGCCGATGTCGGAGCGGCGGATCTGGGTGCGCTCGATGTCTGATAATTGCGAGGTCGGCGTGCCTGCGACATAGACCTCGCCTTCATCGGGGCTTTCGAGCAGGCCTGCGATATGCAGCAATGTCGATTTGCCCGAGCCCGACGGCGCCACCAGCGCCACCGACTGTCCCGCCCACAGCGCGAGCTTGGCGCCGTTGAGAATGGTCAGCGTTGCCTCGCCTTGCCTGTACTCGCGTTTTATCTCGTGGAGATAGATAACCGGTACGTCTTCCGCCTCCTCGGCCATCTCGTCCTCACTCGTACCGGAGCGCGTCGACGGGATCGAGCCGCGCGGCGCGCCAGGACGGATAGAGCGTCGCCAGGAACGACAGCGTCAGCGCCATGATCACGACCGCGCTGGTCTCGCCGAAATCGACCTCGGCCGGCAGCCGGGAGAGGAAGTAGAGTTCCGGCGAGAACAATTCGGTGTTGGTCATCCAGGACAGGAATTGCCGGATCGATTCGATGTTCAGGCAGATCAGCATGCCGACGAAGAATCCGGTCAGCGTGCCGACCACGCCGATCGCAGCCCCCGTGATCAGGAATATCCGCATGATCGAGCCTTGCGAGGCGCCCATGGTGCGCAGGATGGCGATGTCCTGCCCCTTGTCCTTGACCAGCATGATCAGGCCGGAGACGATGTTGAGCGCGGCAACCAGCACGATCATGGTCAGGATCAAAAACATCACGTTGCGCTCGACCTGCAGCGCATTGAAGAAGGTCGAATTGCGCTGCCGCCAGTCGACCAGGAACACCGGCCGACCGGCCGCCTCCGTCACGCTCTTTCGAAACGCGTCGATTCGATCCGGGTTGGTGGTGAATACCTCGATCGCGGTCACGTCGTCCTTGCGATTGAAATAGGCCTGCGATTCCGGCAGCGGCATGAACACGAAGCTGGCGTCATATTCCGACATGCCGATCTCGAACACGGCCGCTACCTTGTAGGGCTTGATGCGCGGTGTCGTGCCCATGGGCGTCACCGCGCCCTTGGGTGCGACCAGCGTGATGGTGTCGCCGGCATGCAGCGACAATTGATCGGCGAGCCGGCGTCCGATGATGACGCCCTGCCCCTCGTCAAATCCCTCCATCGTGCCTTGTTTGATGTTCTTGGCGATCGAGGTGAGGTTGTTCAGGTCCGCAGAGCGCATGCCGCGCACCAGCACGCCGGCGGCGTTGAAGGCGGAAGACGCCAGCGCCTGACCATCCACGACAGGTGCTGCAAGGCGGATGCCGTCGACCTGGCTGATGCGCTCGGCGACGTCCTTCCAGTCGGTCAGCGGCGATTCCAGCGGCTGCACCAGCAAATGCCCGTTCAGCCCAAGGATCTTGTCCAGCAGTTCCTTGCGGAAGCCGTTCATCACGGCCATCACGATGATCAGCGTGGCGACGCCGAGCATGATGCCGAGGAACGAAAAGCCGGCGATGACCGAAATGAAACCTTCCTTGCGACGCGCCCGCAGGTAACGTCCGGACAACAGCCATTCGAAGGGCGCAAAAGGCGGGGTTCGGGCTGTCTCGTTCATGGTCTCATGCATTACTCGATAATCCCATGATTCGGACCAAATGTGGCCTTATTGACCAACATTGCAACCGCGGTGGATATCTTATCCCGCTATCTTTGCCACCACTTCCGCCGGGCTGAGATTCTCGCGCGAGCCGTCGCTGCGCCGCTTGATCTCGAGCTTGCCCTCGGCGAGGCCCTTCGGCCCGACCAGAATCTGCCAGGGGATACCGATCAGGTCGGCGGCCGCGAATTTTGCGCCGGCGCGCTGGTCGGTATCGTCATAGAGCACGTCGACGCCCTTGGCCTGAAGTTCCTGATAAAGTTTTTCGCAGGCGCCATCGACGGCTGCGTCGCCCTGCTTCAGGTTCAGGATCACGGCGGTGAACGGCGCCACCGCTTCCGGCCATTTGATGCCGGCATCGTCGTGGCAGGCCTCGATGATCGCGCCGACCAGCCGCGAGACGCCGACCCCGTAGGAGCCGCCATGGATCGGCACGTCGACGCCATCGGCGCCGGCGACCAGTGCCTTCATCGCATCGGAATATTTGGTGCCGAAATAGAAGATCTGGCCGACCTCGATGCCACGCGTATTGACGCGCTTGTCGGCGGGCACCTCGCGTTCGTAACGCTCGGCATCGTGGACGTCCTCGGTCGCGGCATAGACCGACGTCCATTGCTTGATGATGTCAGTGAGATCGCCCTCGTAATCGACATCGTCGGGCGGGATCGGCAGATCGAGCACGTCGCTGTTGCAGAACACGCCGGATTCGCCGGTTTCCGCCAGTACGATGAATTCGTGGCTGAGATCGCCGCCGATCGGGCCGGTCTCGGCGCGCATCGGGATCGCCTTCAATCCCATCCGCGCAAAGGTGCGCAAATAAGCGACGAACATCCGGTTATAGGAACGGCGCGCCGCCGCCTCGTCGATGTCGAAGGAATACGCGTCCTTCATCAGGAATTCGCGGCCGCGCATCACGCCGAAACGCGGACGCTGCTCGTCACGGAACTTCCACTGGATGTGATAGAGATTGAGCGGCAGGCTCTTGTAGGATTTGACGTAAGCGCGAAAGATCTCGGTGATCATTTCCTCGTTGGTCGGCCCGTACAGCAATTCGCGCTTGTGACGGTCGGCGATGCGCAGCATCTCCGGACCATAGGCGTCGTAGCGGCCGCTCTCGCGCCAGAGATCGGCGAGCTGCAGCGTCGGCATCAACAATTCCAGCGCACCGGCACGGTCCTGCTCTTCACGCACGATCTGTTCGATCTTCTTCAGCACCCGAAAGCCCAGCGGCAGCCAGGCGTAGATACCGGCCGCTTCCTGCCGCATCATGCCCGCGCGCAGCATCAGCCGATGCGAGACGATCTCCGCCTCTTTCGGATTCTCTTTCAGGATGGGTAGAAAAAACCGCGACAACCGCATGGGACAACTCAAGGAATCAGTGGGGTACCGGAAGAGGTGCAGTGAAACCGGATCGGGTGCGAAAATACAAGGCCGGGGCGGGTGAAAAGCGGCCGAAAAGGCGGATTTCCGGGCCGTTTTTGAGCCTCGTGGTCCTCATGCCTTCACAACGGCGTCATCCCCCGCGAAGGTTGGGTCGCAGGATGGGTGGAAGCTGAATCCGCCGTCAGCGCACCTGCAATTCATCTTGCAGCGTGATCTTCTGAAAGTCCGTGACCAGGGCATCGATCTGCATGTGCCAGCGGCCGGGCAGCGCCACGCCGCGCACGTGCCAGTAGCCGTCCGGTCCGAGCGTCGCGCGGCGCTCCATCGGCTCGATGCCACGCTCCGGCAAACTCAGGATCAGCGTCGCCTCCTTGGCCGGGAGCAGCGCGGCGTCGCTCGTCATCAATTGCAGCACAAAGTCGTTGGCGCCGACCTTGCCCGGCGAAACCAGCACCTGAAACATCGCGGCATCCGTGTGGATATGGACCGAGAGCGGCGCCGCAACGGGAGCCACCGAGACGCGCGGCGGCGGCGTGAAGCGCCAGCCGGCGACCACGGCAAGGATGCAAATGACGAAAATGCATTCCAGCAGGATCGATCCCAGCAGCGGCCGGGTTTTCTCGTAATCCGCAACGACCGTGGGCGTGCAGACGAACCGGTTCAACGCCGCAAGGGCGAGCAACAGGATCACCAGCGCCAGCTTGATCGAGAGAAGGATGCCGTATTGAGTTTCGATCAGCGCGCGCAAGCTGCCAAGCTGGATAATCGAAAGCGCCAGTCCGCTCAGCACGAGGAGCCCCACCAGCGGCATCGCGATCGCCGAAAACTGCTTGAGCACCCGCGGCAGGTCGTCATTGCGCCGACGCGCCATGGCCGCCAGCGGCGCCAACGCCCCGATCCAGCAGGCCACGGCGACGCCGTGCAGGAACAGCGACGGCCGCGTCACCCATTGGGGTGAAGCCGTGGCTGCATGCCCGCTGGCCGCCAGTGACAGTCCGACGCCCACTATCGCGAGCGTGGTCAACACCCAGGAAATCAGGATGCTCGGGCTTTTCCACGCGTACCAGGCGATGGCCATCACGACGATCGCGATCAACAGCGACGGCCCGAGGCTCGTCGCAAGCGCGCTCGTCCATGGCGCCGATGTCACGATGCCGCCAAGGGGAAGGTTGAGGAGATCGAGACCTTGCAGGCCGAGCGAGGCCACCGCGCTGACAAGACCAACGGCGAGCGCGCCGCGGCTGACCGTCGACCCGCTCGGGCCCTGCCCGATCCAGGCCGCGAAGAACGCGCCGCCTACGCCCACGAACAGCCCGAGATAAACGCCGATCCGCGCCAGCCAGATCAGCACCGCCAGCGGACTTGTTTTCGCCGGCGGCGCGGCCCCAGTCACGGCCCCGATTGAAAACACCAGCGATCCCGCCACGGGATGACCGTCCTGCGAGACCACGCGGTAGCTGACGATCTGCGTGCCCTGTGGCAGGTCATCGGGCAAAACGATCAGCACGGATTGGCCGACCGCGCGTGTGGCGATGTCGCGCGTCTTGCCGGCGGCATCGATGACGCCAATCACGACTGGTGCGACGCCCTCGTTGAAGTGCAACTGCACCATCTTCGGCGGCAGCGTGAGCACGCTGCCATCGGCTGGCTCCGAAGAGAGAAGCGTCGCATGGGCCCACGCGGCGCTGGCGATGCAAAGAGCCGACAGCAGCGCGGCGAGGCCAGCAAGCACGCGCACCATCGGGATCGCTTTACGGCTTGGTTGTCAGCTTGAGGCCAGGCGCCGGCGTCTTGCTGTCATGGGCTTGGCCGCCTTCCGAGGGAATATCGATCCAGCGGCTGACGCCCTGCTCGCATTCCTGCACAACCGGGAAATACAGCGTGGTATCGGGCTTCAGGCCCGCCGTGAGAAAGCTGGAGAAGACGAATTCATCGAAATTGTCGTCGGCGAGCTTGCCGCCGCCCCACACCACTTCCTTGACGCCTTCGGACAATTTGCTGCCGTGGAACTCATACTCGGTGGCGTATTTGCCCTTGACCATCTCGAGCGTCCAGCCCGGCTTGGGCATCGGCTTGATGCCGATCACGCCTTCCGGAATTTGCACCCGCAGCTTGACCGTCGCCGATCCCGCGCAGCCATGCGGCACGGCAAACACGGCTTTGTAGTACGAGCCGACCGGCGCCTGCCGCTTCTCGAGGGTGACATGCGCGGCTGCCGGAGTGGCCGCGAGTGCGGCAAGGGTCATGACGACAGGAGCAATTTTCGACATAGGCTGTTCCCTTATTTCTTCACGCCGGAATGATCGTGCCCCGCCGGCGCCTGCGCGCCGACGCCCTGCACGTCGAGCGACAGCGCGACCTTGCCGGCCTTCTCGAATTCGAGCGTGACCGGCACCTTGTCGCCCTGCTTGAAGGGTTGCTTGAGATCCATCAGCATCAAATGGTAGCCGCCCGGCGCCAGCTTGACGGTCTTGCCGGGCTCGATCACGAGGCCCTTGTCGAGTGGACGCATGGTCATGACGCCGTTGTTCATCGCCATTTCGTGAATTTCGACCTTGCCCGCGATATCGCCGGCGCCGCTGACCAGCCGGTCCGGCACCGCGCCCTTGTTCTCGATCGTCAGAAAGCCGCCCGCAATCTTCGCGCCGCCGGGCGTCGCGCGGCTCCAGGGCTGCGTGATGACGAGATCACCGGCCTTGACCTCCTGGGCGTGCGCGGGCGCACCCAGGACAGCAAGCAAGGCGGCGAAGGCGAAGAATTGCAGGACAGGTTTCATCGTATGTCTTTCGATTTATGAAGTATGGCCGGGACAGCGGACGACCGGGCCCGCTGTTGCCTTAACTTGAGAACGCAACGTTAATATTCACAATAACGGGAGTGTCTTTATTTGCTCGCGACCTTTTGCTGAACCAGCCATTTTTCGAGCTCCGGCATTTCGGCGGAACCCTCGATCGTGCTGACGGTGCCGTCCCGCGCAATCAGCAGCGTGCGCGGGATCTCGCCCTGCCAGGCCGGGTCGATCTCAAATCGAAGACGTTCGACAAAGCCGTCGCTGAAGAGCCAGTTCTCCGCCGACCCCAGCCCGGCCTTCTCCAGCATGGCGCGCGCGGCACCGGGCAGGTTCGGAACCAGATCGGCGCTGATCGTCACGACGTCGAGCTCGGAATGGTCCTTCATGAATTGTCCGAGCAACGGCAATTCGACCTTGCAGGGGCCGCAGGTGACGCCCCAGAAATGCACCAGCGTCGGATGACCCTTGTGCGAACGCAGCACTTCCTGCCAGCTTCCCCGCACGAACGGCTTGAGCTCGGACGGCGCCTCGGCTGCCGCCGCGACGGCCAGGGAGGCAAACAGGAATATTGCAGCCAGCGGGCAGCGCTTCATGATCCGTCTCCGATCGGCAGCAGGCGGTATCCATCGGCCTTGGTCATCCAGGAAAGGTAGGTTGCCTGTCCATCGCTGACCAGCAGCGGATGGTCGGATGTGTCCGTCGTCGAGGCAATGGTGACAGGCTTTGACCAGCTCTTGCCCTCATCATGCGAAATCATCGCATTGACCGAGGTCTTCTCGCCGTCGAACTCCTTCCAGACCATGGTGGCGCCGCGCGGACCGGTCAGCACATACGGCCGCGTGGGATTGCGGTCGGAACGGCCGAGCTGAATCGGATCCGAAAACGTCCGGCCCTCGTCCTGCGAGCGGGCATAGAACAGCCCCTTGCGGGCCTTGCCGTTGGTGTACCAGGCCACGTGATAGGTGCCGGCGGACGAGATCGAAAGACTCGGCCCATGATGCGGGCATGCGGAAATCTGCCAGTCGTCGGTGCTGACGCGCCGCACCTCGCCCGGCGTCACTGGGTCGGCGAACGTCATGACCGCGTGATCCCGCACGCCGCCTTCGAAGAGGTTCCTGAACACGACCACGGGACGGCCTGGACCGGCGAATGCCAGACCGAGCCGGCAGCACTCGCAGGTGTTGTCGCTCGCCAACTGCGCTTCGGAATACGTCGCGCCGCCGTCCTTTGATGAGGCGAAGAACAGCCCTGCCCCTTCGTATTTCCTGCCCTCCTGCTGCGCGGGCACCCGGTTGCGCTTGTCGATCCAGGCGGCGAACACCGATCCGTCCGTATCGAGGCCGAGCGCCGCAAAGCGCTGGCTCTCGTTATTCGAAGTGATCGGCTGCAACTCGGCAAAGCTGCGGCCGCCGTCGATCGACCGGGTGGCGAGCACCTGGCCGTTGAACGCCTTGTCCCTGAAGATCGAAAACGCCAGCGCGATGCCGCCACTTTTCTCGACGACGATCTGGGGACGCGCATCGGGGCCCCAATCGAGGTTGAGCTTTTCCTGGCTCACCTGAACCGGCGCCGAAAAGCTGCGCCCCAGATCCTTCGAGCTCGCGACCGAGACCCGGCCGCCCGCCATCCAGGCGAGCCACAGCGTTCCATCCGACGCGAAGGCCGGCGTCACCTTGGAGGCGCAACGCAGCTCGACCTCCTCGCACGCCGCTTCCGAGGCATGCTGATGATGGCTCATTTGCGCTTGCGCCGTGGTTTGGCAAAGCGAGAACGCGAGCGTCGCGAGCAAGCTCATTCGCAGCATGGCCGTATTCCTCCTGCAGGGTTGTCCTATCATTTGAACGCCAGCTTTATTCCCGCCACGAACGCACGCGGCGAGCCGGCGTAGATCGAGCCGGTGTTGATAAGACCCTGAACCCCGGCGGTGACCGTATTTCCGATGTTGTTGGCGGACGCAACATAGGTCCGGTCGAACACATTCCTGACTTCGGCATACATGCTCAACGACTTGAAGTAGTCGGAATTCAGGTCCGTGTTGTAGTGGACGTTGAGATTGACCAATTCGTAGCCGGGCGCCTTCTGCAAATTGGCGTTGTCCATGTAGAACGAGTCCTTCCACTGGACCTCCACAAATGCGCCTAGTCCGGCCAGCGGCCCCCACATGTGATCATAACCGAGCCGCGCCGTTAGCTCGTTCGGCGATATCCCGGGGATCTTGTTGCCGGCGCGGTTGAAGCTGAAGAGGGTCACACCGCTTCTGATGTCTTCGGTGTATTCCGTGTAGAATTGGTCGAGATAGGTGTACGCCGCGGTGAAGCGCCAGCCTGGATAGAACTTCCAGTCAGCGGCGAGTTCCACCCCACGATGTTCCGACCTCGGCGCGTTGAATTGGAAGCTCGTATTCGGTGCGTTTGCCGGAGTCGCCTGGGTGACCAACTCGTTGCGGAAAAATTCGTAGAAGCCGGTCATGCTGAGTTTCAGCGCACTGTTCGGCGTCCAGTCGAAACCGAGATCGTAGCCCAGGTTCTTCTGCGTCTGGAGCTGAGTGTTGTTGCCGTTTTGACCGTTGGAAAGGACAAAGAGGTTTCCGACCTGCGGCGTTCCATAGCCAGTAGCAACGCGTCCTCGGAACTGCCACTCCGTATTCGGCCGATAGAGCAGTGCGAATTCGGGCGCGGTGTTCTGGAATTGGCGATCCGCCGAAATGGTGAAGAACGTCGGCGCGCCCGTGACTGGATCCTTGTAGACCGAGTTCAGCCCCTTCAGCGTGGTGGTTTCCCAGCCAATGCCCGCAACCGCTGTCAGTGACTGCGTCAGCTTCAGTTCCTCACGCGCGCGCAAGCCGTAATTGGTGTGCTCGCCGAGCACGTTGGCTTGCAACTGACCGAGCGTGGCGTTGCCGCCGGGGCGGAGAAATCGCGTATCGCTCGACCACGCCAGCGTGTTGTACCAGCCGCCAAAGAAGGTGGTGGAATCCATGCCGAGGATTTCACCGCGCTTGGTGACTTCGCTCATGTAGTTGTATGAGGGAAAATCGCCGATGGCGCTGGTGTTACTGGTCGGCTGACTGATGTTGCGGTCGTCGAACACGAACTGGTTGCGCCAGGTGGTCGTGTTGTCGAAGTCATGCTCCCAGCGGCCGCCGACGATGGTCCGCCGATCATGCCTACCGAGCCCGGCCTGCTCGGCGCTCAGCGTTGTCGTCGCACCATTGAAGCCGTTGTTGAAGAGTGCCACCGTCCCCTGCTGGAACGGGTTTTGGTAATACTGACCCAGCGTCAGCCGGACCGGCAGGCGGGTATCGAGAAAGTTGTTGATGAATTTTACGGTGAAGCGATCGTCGGGCGTCGCCTGCAACGTGCCTAGAAAATTCACCGTCTGGGTGTTGTACCAGCTATTGCCGATGAACCCGTCACCCCGCGCATCGCTCGCAAACAGCGAGCCCTCGAAATTGCCGACCTTCTTGCCGTAGGTAAAATAATTGTTGAGGTAGCCGAAACTCCCGCCATCGACGCCATATTCGGCGCCGTCGATCGAGCCGCCCGGGCGGGTGCGGAAATTCAGCGCGCCGCCGGTGGCATAGTTGCCGTAGAGCGCCGACGACGGCCCGCGGATGACATCGATCGCGGCGTAGGCGCGCGGATCAATCAGGTCGCTGCGCGAAAGCCCGTCCGGTTGCGTGACCGGAAAACCATCGTCGAAGATCACGAGATTGCGGATACCGAAACCGTTCCGGGCATTGGAACCGCGAATCGAGATGCCGATATCGCGCGGCCCGTTGCCCTGCTTCACCGATATGCCGGGGCTTTCGCGCAGCACGTCGGCCACAGTAACCGCCGGCCGGTTATCGAACTGGCTGCGATCGATGGTCGTCTCGGTCTGACCAGTGGGCGCCTGATAGAGCAGCGCGCGCGCCACGCTCGGGGTAATACCCGCGGTCAGCGAGGCCGATGGCGCCGGGTTGGCCGAAGGCGGCCGCGCCTGCGTTCGGGCGGACGAACGGACGGCCGGCTTGCGGGCCGCAGGTCTGGCGGTCGTTCTGCGCGGCGCCTCGACGGTCACCGCCGGCAACGCCGTCTGGGCCTCCGCGGCCGACGGCATGAGGGCGAGCGCGCTGCCGAGCACGGCCAAGCTCGCGCCACCCAAGGCATGATAACGATACATAAGATATTCCTGACGCCAAGCTCTCTGGCCGGCTTGAATGACTGCACCAACCGGCACGGCAATCGCCGCACCGGTCATTGGGTGTTCCAGGTCGTCAGGAAATGGCGGGAGGCGCGCGCGCCTGCGCATGCGATCCGGCGCGAGCGTTGGTCAGCCGGAAGGCAAAATCGAACCAGGCCACCTGCTCGGCAACCCGATCGACGTCGATCGCCGCGATCTGCGGCACATCGACCGGCGCACCGGTCTGCAGAACGCTGCAAACCGAACAGCATCCGTCATGGGCGCGGTGGCCGGTCTGATCGGTCTGCCCTGCACCGGGCGCAGCATTGCCGTGGCAGATGACGGCGCCGGCGAGCGGATCGGAGGCCGCGATGGTCGCCGCCCAGCATGCGCCGATCGGTGCAAAAATCTGCACAGCCAGGGCGATCAGGACAATTGGCAGAAAATTCTTCAGCCGGCGCATCGCAAACCCATCCGCTTCAGACCTTAATCACCAACAGAGTCCAAAGTCGAGATCAGGTTCCCGGAACTATGTTGCCGCTTCAAGGAGTAAACTTGTCGAAAAGCGATGCATTTTGCGCCGCGGGAAAGGCGCCCTACTCCGATACCAAGCCTCGGGGGTATTGCAGCTAAATCCACAACTATCAGTAGCAAATTCCCAATCATTTCGCAGATTGCTGGAATTTTGAACAAAGGTTGCCGAAAATGGTGACAAGACGAAAAAGATGGTCTACCAATCAAGGCTCAGGCTGGCCGAGAGGCTCAAGCTTGGTGGTCCAAGTCTCGGGAGGAGCCCTGACGCGCACAAGCAGCGTCGCCTCGACAATCAAGATCAAATCCAAGTTTTCGGGGAAATTAAGGGTCGACACAATTTTTGAGCAGGGCTTGATGCCCTGCTCTTTTTTTTCGAGATGTTTTTTTCAAGACGATCGCAAACGGCAATGATGGCATCGTCAAATCCGATCGAACGAAGTTTTGAACTGGCCGCCGAGCGTTGCGAGGATCTGACGCCGCTGGTCTATCGCCGGCTGTTCGACGCGCATCCCGAAGCACGGACGATGTTCCGCACCGAGGGCAGCGAACTCGTCAAGGGTTCGATGCTGGCTTTGACGATCGACGCCATTCTGGATTTCGCCGGAGAACGCACCGGCCATTTCCGCCTGATCACCTCGGAGGTTTCCTCGCACGACGCCTACGGCACGCCGCGCGAATTGTTCGTCGCGTTCTTCGGCATCGTCGCGCAGACGCTGCGTGAGATCGTCGGCGCGGACTGGTCGGACGACATCGATGCGGCGTGGCGGACGTTGCTCGGCGACATCGAAAGTTTCGTTGCAGCGCAGTGAACTAAGCAAAACTGCCGAAGCTCATTGATACTGGCGATCAAGTCGGCCGGTGGCGCAAATGCGCCTGATGTGAAAGACTGCCTCGATCCGCGGTGCGTGCAATCGACACCGTCGGTAATAACAAACGAGGGAGCGAGCGATGTCCGGGACTGACAAATCCTCAACGACAAGGCGTAATCTTCTTCAAGCGGCGGCGGCTGGCGGCGCGGCAACCGCCCTGCTCGGCGGGTTGGGCATCAACCCGGCGCAGGCGGCAGTGGCACGTTCAGAAAAACCGTTGAAGGCGGCGTTCTCCAATGCAGGCCTGCAGGCCACCTGGTGCGCCCAGGGCAAGCAGGCGGCGGAATGGTGGGGCAAGCTGTTCAACGTCGAGGTCACCTGGTTCGACGGCCAGCTCGACGCGGTCAAGCAGCGCGCCGCGATCGACAACATGGCCTCGCAGAAATGGGATTTCGTCGCCATCCAGGCGTTCGGCATCGGCACGCTGACCCAGCCCGTGCAGAAGATGATCGATGCCGGCACGCCCGTGATCGACATGGACACGCTGATCGCCCCGCTCGACCAGCTCAAGGTTCATTCGTTCCTGGCGCCCGACAATGAATTCATGGGCGCTTCGGTGACGCAGGCGCTTTGCAACGCTATCGGAGGCAAGGGCAAGGTCATCATGACGCAAGGCGCGCTCGGCCATACCGGCGCACAGGGCCGCGCCAAGGGCTTCGAAACGGTCATCAAGCAATTCCCGAATATCGAGGTGCTCGACACCCAGCCGGCGGATTGGGACGTCTCGAAGGCGGCGCGGCTGTGGGAGACCTATCTGACGAAGTACCCGCAGATCGATGCGGCGTTCTTCCACAACGACGACATGGCGCTGGCCGCCGCCAACATCATGAAGGCGCGCAACCGCACCAACATCCTGATTGGCGGCGTCGACGCCATGCCGCCGGCGATCCAGGCGGTGAGCGAAGGCCGCATGTTCGCGACCGTCCGCAACCCCTCCTGCCGCATCCATGGCGGCGCCATCATCGCCGGCGTCGCCGCGGTGACCTCGGGCGAGAAGAGCGGACAGGGTATCCCCAAGCACGTGATCACGGACGGCCCGGTGGTGACGAAAGCCAACGCGGCCGGCATGCAATGGATGGAGGACCACTTCCTGATCTAAGCCAGCATGTCCAGGGGACAGCAGCCCATCCTCGAACTGCACGACATCACGAAGGCCTTTGGCGGCGTCGAGGCGCTTCGTGGGGTCGATTTTGCGCTAACCGCCGGCGAGATCCATGGTCTCGTCGGCGAAAACGGCGCGGGCAAAAGCACGCTGATGAAGATCATCGCCGGCGTGCACGCGGATTTTTCCGGCCGTTTCATTCTCGACGGCCGGGAGACCCCCTTTCGCTCGGTGCGCGACGCGCATGCGGCCGGCATCGCGATGGTGCATCAGGAACTCAGCGTGGCGCCGGACCTGACGGTGGCCGAGAACGTGTTTCTGGGCAGCCAGCCGACCAACCGCTTCGGCCTCGTGCAATGGCGGCGCATGGCGCGCGAGGCCGGCGAGCAATTGAAGCGGTTCGGCATCGACGTCGATCCGATGTCGCGGCTCGGCGACCTGCCGATCGGGCTGCAGCAACTGATCGAGATCGCCCGCGTGCTGTCTTCAGGCGCCCGCATCATCATTCTCGACGAGCCGACCTCGGCGCTGTCGCCGCCCGAAGTGGAGCGCCTGTTCGCGACGCTGAAACGGTTGCGGGACGAAGGCACCAGCATCGTCTTCATTTCGCATTTCATCGAGGACATCCTGCGCGTCTCCGACACCGTGACCGTGTTCCGCAACGGCAGGAAGGTCGCCGAGACCGCAGCATCAGAGACGAGCAAGCCGGCATTGATCGAGGCGATGATCGGCAAGGGCCGCGAGGCGCTGGAAGAGACCTACATCCACGACATCATGCTGCCGCCGCCGACCGATCAGCCGGTGGTGCTGAATGCGAGCGGGCTGTCGCTCACCCGCAGCCTGCGGGAAGTTTCGTTTGACGTCCGTGCCGGCGAGGTGCTCGGCATCTACGGTTTCATGGGATGCGGGCAGCTCGAACTGGCAAGGATCCTGTTCGGCAAGCTCAGGCCGGACCAGGGCTCGCTGGCAATCGCCGGAGAACAAAAAGCCTTCCGCAGCACGGCCGGTGCCCGCCGCGCCGGAATCGCCTTCGTGCCCGAAAGCCGGCGCGACATGCTGTTCCTGCAGGAGCCGGTCTACAAGAACATCTCGATCAGCATCCTCGATCGCATTTCTGCCCTGCTGCTCAAGCCGTCGCGCGAGCGCGCGATCGCGACCCGGCAGATCGAGCAGTTGCGGATCAGGCCGGCCGCGGTGGAACTCGATTTAGGCATGCTGTCGGGCGGCAATCAGCAAAAAGTGGCGCTTGCGAAATGGCTGAGCTATCCGCCGCGGCTATTGGTGCTGTGCGAGCCGACCCGCGGCATGGACGTCGGCGCCAAGAACGACGTCATCCACATCGTCCGGGATCTGCGTGCCAAGGGGCTCGCCATCATCGTGCTCTCCACCGAGCCCGAGACGGTGCTGTCGCTCGCCGACCGCGTCATCGTGCTCAAGCGCGGCGCTGTGGTGCGGGAGTTTGCCAACGAACAGATCAGCAAGGACCGCCTGCTCGAAGCGGCGTGAGGAGACCGGCATGACTTCAGGTGAAAGCGTGACAGTCACAGCTGATCGGAAACGGCCTCGCGGGCTCGGTGCGATGCTGCGCTCCCAGATGCGCAACATCGCGCCGTTCCTGACGCTGATCTGCCTGTTCGGCTTCTTCGCCGCCGCGAGCCCCTCCTTTGCGACGCTCGACAATCTCGGCAACATCCTGACGCAAATTTCGGTCACCGGCGTCATCGCCGTCGGCCTCACCTTCGTGATCCTGTGCGCCGAAATTGATCTGTCGATCGCCGCCATCGCCAACGTTACCGGCATTGCGGTCGCCTATTTCACGCTGCAGGATTCCTACGTCAACATCGCCAACGTCCCGATGCCCGGATGGGCCGCGATCCTGCTGGCGCTGGCGCTTTGCGCCCTGCTCGGCCTCGTCAACGCGTTCGGGCTGACGGTCATTGGCATCCCCTCTTTCATCATGACGCTGGCGATGATGCAGATCGCGGCTGGCGTCTCGGCGCTGCTGGTGCGCGGACAGATCGCCTACAAGGTGCCCCCGCTGGTGACGACG
>Ga0307510_10002932_pt1 | contig 19621 bp, 13 predicted proteins | sample 12_EM_MG_FD_207224 | JGI IMG/M metagenome (GOLD analysis project Ga0307510, IMG submission 207224) | Populus trichocarpa ectomycorrhiza microbial communities from riparian zone in the Pacific Northwest, United States - 12_EM | ecosystem: Host-associated > Plants > Roots > Unclassified | place...
GTTTGTGTCACAATCATATCTTTGCGAGTAAAATAAGCAATTATGTAACATCACACAAGTGTAGAAGTTGTCAAAATGTGATGAAAAGGCTATATATATATTAGCAACATAAAATGGACAAAGGGCGGATTCGGGTTCTCTTTATAGGGTTTGAATATATTTTCTTACAAACAAGACAAAGACAAAAGGAAGGAAACAAATAAATTAAGAGCATGCGATGTAATGATGTAGAGTGTAGACTCTATTACCTTTTTCCTCCTGTTGCCTACACTTTGAGCAAAGCCTATCTGTGGTCCATGCTCTCTCTCTCTCTCTCTATATATATATATATATATATATTGCTGGGAAACACAGCCGCTGCAACACACAAACATAAAATTAAAGCAAGGCCATTGAAGAAACCCTGCTCGATAATATCTAGATAGAGCGAGGTTCTCTATTAGTTATTCGGTAGAGAATAATATATAAATTTTATTTTAAAATTTAAATTATTAAATTAAAATAATTTTTTAATAGGATATCAGAACTTTAATGATAAAGTGATTACGAGTTTAAATCTCACCATTCTTATTTATTTGATAAAAAAATTAAATATAAAATAGTGTGAGCATATACAAGTTTTAAATTTAAAAAACTTTTATTTGAGGAGATGGTAGAGAATAATATAAAAAGCTTTTTATTTAAAGAGATACGTTAGAAAATAATATAAATTACAGATATTATTTAAAAACTAAAACTATTAAATTTAAAAAAATTATTTTACATCATTGAACTCCAATTGTTGTAAAACCTTAAGTTATCTATTAACCTTGCTCAAGAAAATTATTTTTAGTGGTTAGAAAAATACAAAATGCTGAAATAGAAACACACGAGTATCGCTGTAACAATCTTAAATATGTAATAATAGTCATCTTTCTCAAATTGAATCAACACCCTCACCTTAAAATTTCCAACACGTACACGTGTGAAAGCACATGCACACATGCGTGCATGTATATACGTGTTGATTCAATTTGAGGTGTGTGTTAGCGTACATGCACATACATACATATAAACGAATACATCTGGTACCATCCTTCTCCGCAAGTTTTTTTTTTCTTGATTAATCGTGAGAATTCAACTCAGTTTATATATATTTCGATTAATTTTTTAAAATTTTGAAAATAATAAACATGTAAACTCCTAATAATTTCTGAAAAGTAAATTTCAGAGGTGCTTATAAGCTGGACCATGTAAGTCTCCATAAGTTCTCTGTAAGTTCTTTTTAATGTTCTTGTAAGTATAGTTGGATAATATTTTTTTTAATTTTTAATTTTTTTTTAAAAATCAAATTAATATTTTTTTTTGTATTTTTTAATATAATATTAAAAATAAAAAAAATATTATTTTATTAAATTATCAAATAAAAAAACCTTTACAAAAGACCATACACAACAAATCCAAACACTAAGTTCATCTCTGTTTCTGTTGATAAGAAAGTTAGACCATGATGGAAAAAAAGAAAATTATTGAGCTAAAAAAATTGAAATTAGTTCAAAGCCCAACATATTGTCCTAAAAATTACTAACAGGCCTACCAATTTATATCCCCAAGCCCATGTTCTCTTCAGCTCTATCACCTACATGTCTCTCAAGCTGTAGGGCCGTAGGCAGAAGGGGAACACACCACCACCATGGCACAAGTTCTTCACATAAACCCTCTACGTTCCTCAACCCGACCCGAATCAAACGGTACCCTATTCCTCAGCCAGAGCCAGAAGCAAGATGTGAAGCACAGCTGGACCTCTTTGCAGAGAGAATTCAAGTGTAATGGCAAGTTTACTTGCCTTTTCTCAGGCGGTGGCAGAGAGGTACAGAAAAAAAGTTTGCTCCTATATGATTTTTTTTTATCACTTTCTTGGATATATTGTTTCTGAGTTTTGTCTCTTTGGATGCGAATTAAGGAAAATTTGATCAGCTAGTGATAAAGATTGAAGCTTTAAGGTTTTTGTTTTGGAAATTAAAAACCCATGTTTGGGTTTTGAGTTGATTGAAAGCTGTCGTTTTAAATGGTGGATATGGACTGTGATAATGGGGTTAAAGGGGCTTTTGAGCTTGCAAGTGAATAACTTGTCCGCTTAAGTATGGAAGATGAGGGTTAGTAGGTTGTTTGCTTGTCAAATTGTAGAGTTTATGAAGTGTTTTATTGAGTTGGAATGGAGTGAGGGTTGGTTGTTTGAATGGGATATGGTTTTTAATTTCAGATATTTACTGATTAAACTATGATTCTTGTAAAGATTTTGAATGCTTGAGTGTTAAAATGATCTTTCGATTTTTAGTTATTTAGCTTAACCATTGTGTGCGTTTGTTTCCTAGTTATGAGTGATTGAGTTCCAACAAAGTGAAATATTTAATATGGTTATAATGTGAATGTGTTTATGTTAGTTGCCATGCCAACTAGAATTACCATTATCATATTAGGGACCTCAAGCTTCTTGACCAACTAGTAGGATAATCGGTAATGTATTTGATAGTTATGCTAGGCCTTTGTTTTTGTAAATGTGGTAATTTGAATAGCTTATTCTGCAATTCATGCGGAGGATTCTTGTTGCTTAACTCTAGAGGCCAAGGCCATTCAAGCTGTTGTACGAAGCCACCAGTCCTCTTACCCTTTCTCCCATATTCAAAGATGGTTTTGATCACTGAAATGGACCTTCAGCATCAACAACTTTATGACATCGTGATGTCTTAGAACTTTAAATTCACTAAGGGTCCATTTGCCTGTACAAAAGGGTAGCCTGGTGCTGGAGGCTTCTGCTTTGTGTTTCTGGTTATGTGAAGGTTTCACATTTTCTTGTGCATTGACTTGCATTGTGTCCATTAATCTTGGTGATTGCCTGTCCTATCAAACCAACGGTCATAACCAGGTCTAGATGATGGAAACATGGCTAACGAAAATTGTTGGAAATGGCTTTCTCAGGTTTGATGAAAAACTGAGATATATGCAAGGGAGTGTTGTAATCCAACTGTTAAGAGGCTTTCAACTCCAGTCTTTTGACATGCCTTAGAGTTTAGATGTTGTTGAACTCTGTATTTGTTATGCTATACGGTGACCTGTCATAGGGTGGGATAAAAAGAATAGGAGAACTCAAGATTAAATGTGTTTGTAGGTGTGATTAAGCTGTCTTATTTGTGGCTGCAGGAACAAGCAAAGAAAGCTTTAGAAAGTGCTCTTGGTGGAAAGAAAGATGAATTTGAAAAATGGAACAAGGAAATTAAGAGGAGGGAGGAAGCAGGTGGAGGGGGAGATTCTGGTGGAGGAGGTTGGTTTGGATGGGGTGGACGATTTGGCTGGTCCAATGGTGACAATTTTTGGCCAGAAGCACAGCAAGCAAGTCTTGCTGTCCTGGGTATTATTGCCATGGTGAGGTTTTCCCTTCACAATTCTTGGAATGCTGTGTTTAATTAATTGCTCTCTCCCAATTTCTTATGATGTTAAATTACATGTACAGTATCTCATAATTGCAAAAGGTGACTTGATCCTTGCTGTCATGGTCAATCCTTTGCTATACGCTTTGCGAGGGACAAGAAATGGGCTAACTTTTATGTCATCAAAAATGTTGAGAAAGGCATCTCCAGATGATCCTGCTGATTTTGCTGGTGCGTTAAAGAATGGTGTTTATGTTGAAGTTTCAGCTAAAGAGAGTGTTAAGAGAAAATGGGGAAGCAATTGATAAGTTATCTCAGGCTTAAGCATTGTTTCGTCCCTCCACTTGATGCTGGTGCATCTATAATTGTATTGGACAACTGAATCACAGATTCTTGAGAACGCAATTTTAAATTGTGAAGATTACCGAGCCTGGCCGCATAATGTTTGAATATTCAGCATCTAGAGTTGGGGGACGTGCTTCCATCTTTTTGGGGGCATTTTGTATTTGAAATCTAGTCTGTCTTCCCCCTGTAACATCAAGATCAAGGGTTATTTGAACATCAAATGGAAAGAGAATTGTTCCATATTTTGTCAGTAACATTCAAGTCTACTCTTCTGTAAGATGCATCATTTATCATCACTAGGTAATACATTAATTTTGATATTGAGTAGACTTGTTTTGATTCATTTCAAATATATATCAGGCAAATTGGATGGACTTAGTTAGCAGAGAAGGATCCGATAAACCACAAGGCAAGGTAGAGCAAAAACCATTTAATGCTCTGAATTTAGGTTCTTTTCATTTGAACTGCATAATCTTCCAGTTTCCCATTTTAGTTACTTCTGCGCATGCTTGCCTGGAGTTATGAGGAATCAAGTAATACAGGGATTGCAGAGGGGATTTAGAAGGTGAATAACTCACTTCCAGTCTGCTATACCAATACCCTATAAATGCAGCTAGAGATGACTCTAAGGTCCAAGGTCCTGGAATAATCCCCCGAACTTCACGAGTATTGGAATTCAAGGAGTCTTATATTTCCCTAGAAATCTATCTTCTTGTTTGCGAAAAAGAATCGAAGATGATTCTTGTCGTTATATAATTCTCATGTATATGAAATTACTCGCTTCCAGTCTGCTGTACCAAGCACCCTATAAATGCTGCCAGAGATGACCCTACTGATTTACTGTGGTTTTATCATCTCCCGAGGGAAACGATGATGAATTATCTTGGAGCTAAGGACCAGGTTAGGTAAATGGCAAATTTGGCCACCATCTGCGGTGGTTGCTGATGTTGGCCTTGGGAAGATATCTCTGCCTCCCTTCGTGTTTGTGTGGTAAATTGTCAGTGTGAAAACGAGTTCTTGGCTCCATCGGCTCAAGGGATAAGGTCCAAGCAAACAGTACAAAATTGCCAAAGGATTCCATGAAGTTGGTAAGAAGTTCAAGCTGAGGTTCATGCATCTGCTGACCATTCCTCCTGTGGAAAATAATTTATTACATCAGTTAACAGAGCAGAATATTGTTGTTCCACCATCATGGCTATTGAATGATGATCATGTACATTTTACACAGTGGCCCTCCTAGAATCTGTTCAGTGGCCTTAATAATTAGTGGGGCACATGCATTAAAGAAATCGGAACAATTCAATGCAGAGATTCTCCTTGCTACCAAGGCCTTCTTGCACACATCATGAAGGCCATGATTATCTTCAAGGTTGAATCACCGGTTTAGTAGATTAATATTTTTACAAGAGTTTTTATAAAAAAAAAGTCTTAAAAAATATTATTTTATTTTTAAAAAAAAACTAAATAAGATTTTAATTTATTTCTTTAATAAACTAGATGAATTTCTACAGGATTTGATTTTATTTGAAATATATATATATATATATATATATATTATTTCTTCATAAAACTAAGTACATCAATAGGGCTAAGCTAATGAGATCATCATCGCATAAAAAATCCCATTTCCATTTAGCAAATGACAATTACAACTTCAATTAGTCCATATAATTTAACTTAGAAAATTTTCTACACTAGTCCTGAAAGCCTCACCTAATGGTTTTTATAATAAAATTAAACTTAGTTTAAATTTACGGGTTAACTTGATAAATAACATTTATGATTCCAACTAAATTTCAATTTGGACTAATTTGAAATTGATTTAGTAAAAGATTTCAAGTAATACATGTTGATTAGCCTATAAACTTATTTCAAATTGGATTGAGTCAAAACTAATAAAGTTTTTCTTTAAAAAAGAACAAAATGACATCTTTTTGATAAACAATTGATCTGATAAAATCGACTCAACAACCTTTAACTCGGACTCTTTATTACTTTCGTCAGCTATGGTTTTTTATGTCCTAAATTCACAAGAAAATGTACAAATTACTGGGACTCAGCTAACTGAATTGACTTTGCACAAGCCTATAATCTTCTTGACAAGGACAAGAAAATGTCCATACAAAAAACCTAAGGTCAAAGTACCAAGAACTGAGAGCTTATCTAAAGTTAAAAACAGCAAGCTGAACCAAACCAATTATAACTATCAGAATCCTAGGCAGCTTTTTTTTCTTTCCTTCATGTCCGAGTCAGAGTTTCCATTATAAGAAGTCAAAGAGGAGGAGTCTATCCTCCAGACAATCCTAGGCTGTCTTAATCTCACATCTCTCTCTCTGTATATTGTTTTGGTTATGTAATCAAAAGGATGCACTAATTTTAAAGCCCCCCATGTCCTTGAATCAAGGTATTCGTGGATCCTACTGAAGGAGTGACCTTCACGATCTTGACACCTCTCTTTTCTTATTTTGCCATTGTTGTTTAGTTGAACACAATTTTAGGATCACCACATGACTGTTTCCTTTTCCTTTGTTTGAACTTTCTAAAAACTGAACTTGTGCCCTTTCTCTATCGTTCTTTCTTGGGTTGTTAGCGTGTCTTGTTGTTGTTTGAAGGGTTATGGTTGTGGGTTTTCTTGATTTTGTCCCGTGTTAAACTTTCTAGTTTCTAAGATTCTTTGACCCTTCTTTTGTTGGTGTCTGGTTTTTGTGTTCTTTTGCTTTGGGGGCCTTCTGTTTTTGTTTTGTTTTGTTCCCTAAGGGAGACACATACAGGCGCAGACACAAGTGCTGTTTACTGTTGATGGGCTGTTGATGTCTTTGGAGGCTGGTGTGAATTCAAATACTAAAAGCATGGGTTTTGATGAGAAAAACAAAGAGGAAGTTTCTGAGACAGCAGCAACAACAAAAACACCTCCAAATGAAGAAGAAAATAATGTTGATGAACCTAAAAGTGGTGGGATTAGTAGAAAGATGAGTGAGAGTTCTCTTTATGGAACTGATCAAGAAGAAGAGGATGATGAAGAAACTAATGAAAGGAAGATTGAGCTGGGTCCTCAATGCACACTCAAAGAACAACTTGAAAAAGACAAGGTTTGTTTTTCTTTCTTGTTTTCTACCTCTTTGTGTTTTCTCATTCCTGTTTCTTTTTATTAATTACTGTTCCATTTTTTGTTTTGTTTATGTTCAATCTTTTTCTGTTTTGTGTGGTTTGAGAATGTAGGATGATGAGAGTTTGAGGAGGTGGAAGGAACAGCTTCTTGGGGCTGTGGATATTGAGGCTGCTGGAGGTAATCTGCTTAAACATTTTGAAAATGTGTTAATTTGTAGTATAATTCAGATTTCCTTTGCAATTAGTGGTAATGGAGCTATGTTTTATGTAGTCTGTTAATGATTTTTTTGTGGATTTACAAGTCTCTGCATATTGTCTGCTGTGAGAAGAACTAAAATTCACCTGAGAAATCTTAGGAATTAATAAAAGTTAATTTTGTTAATTAGGGTTGATAGTTTATGGATTATTTGTCAAATTTTGGTTTCTTTTCCCACAATTTATAGCAATTGTGTCTGAGCTCATGTGTTACTATAGTGTGTTAGACCCTTCTTTCATCATCTCCATTTATTCAAGCATACTATTTCATTGACTAGATTTGTAAATGCTTGAATTTGAATAAAATTTCCTCTTCTGTTAGCCTTTTTGATTCTTGGAAGAAATCTGATCAATTAATGGCAGATGAAGTTTGTTTGGATCTCTGACATTTTTCTTAATGGTTTTATAACTATGCAGAGACTCTTGAACCTGAAGTTAAAATCCTGAGCCTTGAAATCAAATCCTCTGGCAGACCTGATATTGTTCTTTCAGTTCCTGAGAATGGAAAGCCTAAAGGCTCATGGTTCACCTTAAAAGAAGGTAGCCGCTATAGTCTGCAGTTCACTTTTGAGGTTAAGAACAACATTGTTTCCGGCCTCAAGTATACTAACACGGTTTGGAAAACTGGTATCAAGGGTAAAAGTCTCTCCATTTATCTCTTCCAATCTCTTCATCCCCGTATCTCTTTTTCTCTGAAATAATGATTTTCCCTTGTATGATGATTTATCATGATAGTTGATAGCTCAAAGGAGATGATCGGAACCTTTAGTCCTCAGACAGAACCTTATACTCATGAAATGCCTGAAGAAACTACTCCATCTGGTATGTTTGCTAGAGGATCATATGCGGCTAGAAGTAAAGTAAGTTCCACCAGTTCTTCTTGTTCTTCACCCCTTTGATATTTGATCTTTTCACGCAACAGATGTATTGGTTCAAAATACATGTTCATCAACTGACCTTTTCTCAATGCGTTTGCGCACAAACTACACACATTCATTTTCAGTTGTTTTCATCTGTTCTGCTGATTCATGTGATAGTACTTGTGGGGCACCTGCATTTAAGAGCATGGATTTATAAAAAAAATTTGCAAAAATTCAAATAATTTTAAATATGCTAACATCAAATCTATTACCATTTAAAGTCCCTACAATGTAGTTATTGTTTCAGAACATCTTGCAAGGCCTAACTTAATCTGCTTCAAAAGGACAAGCTGAGTAATGTTCCTATCAATTAGTTCTGTAATCAAGTGTGTCATAATTCATGCATGTGAACATTTAAACTTGTGGGTCATCCTTTGTTTAGTGATTAGATTTCAAAGATAATTATTAGATTCATCAAGAATTTTTGGTTTGCAGAAGCTGCTACTGATTTCCTTTGTATTCTTCTTTCTTTGTCTCCAGTTCGTTGATGACGATAACAAGTGCTACCTTGAGATCAACTACACCTTTGACATCCGCAAAGATTGGCTGCCAACTAAAAACTAAGAATTACTATTACCTTCAAGTTGCAGCTTCCATATAATTGTTTTACAAGTTGGAATATGCTTCTGATGTTTAACATATCTTCTTTTTATTGTCTTATTTATGACTCCTATTTGAGACTGGTCATTTGAACAATGAAGAGAGGATTTGAAAATTTGCAGCTAGATATTCATTTGGTAGTTGTTGGTTAATAAAATTCACCATTACCTTAAATTGAACACTTTCCTTTTTTTTCTCCCGGATCATCATTCCATTAGTACATTCTTTTTCTCTTTTGATCGTTGCTTTTGCTTTGAACGTTGGCCGTATCTTTCTACTTTAACTGCCTTTCTTGTTCTGTTCTTTTCGTTGGAATTCTTTTGCAACGGTTCCATTTTGTACCGTTGTTGGCTCTCATTCTAGTCTTAGAACTACCATGTTTTAAATGGATGTCTTGTGGGGTTAATTGGCTAAACTTTTTAGAGACAATGTTTGGTGGGACTACGAACCTTTAATCATTGTGGGGGTGAACACAACAGCAATTGCCTGGACTGTCAAAAAGAGTTACTGTAAGTGGAAAAAAAAATGACAGCTGTGATTCAAGACATTCAGATCTTTGCATTATGATCAAAGCCATACAGCTCCTTTTCCACCTGAGAATTCTGAATATTTGGACTAGGAATGCATTATTTAACCATTTTGGAGAGAATTAATGCTACGATTTAAGTTGGAACAACATAGGTGTGATTTTGCAGTGACATCTGCTACTGGTTTTGTTTGAACACCATGATGGTTGCTCATTCAATTGATGGTGATGGTGATGGTGATGGTGATGGTGATCTACTAGTACTAGGGTTTTGAGTCAACAAGAAAGATGTGATCGGCCAATGAAATCTTAATCAACAAACTCATAAAGAGTTCAGAAGTGGAGGTTGTTGCTGGTTGTTTTAACATGAAATCTTTCCTTTTAAGTTGATTTTTGGAAGCCGAACATCCACTGCACTTGGTGATGTTATTGACAGAAACTTGGTTCACAATATCTCCTTACCGACTTAAAGAAAAATGTGGAAGAGGCATCATTGCACTTTTGATCATCTGCAACCCTAATTTTTTCTTCAATTGAACAGTATTGATAGTGATTTCCAATTGAGTGGACATGAACAGTATCTATCAGATTCACATCATTCTACGTTGTGCTACTTTCATTGGGTTGTATATAATTTAGTATTTATTGGCCGTATTGTATTGCCTCAAAACTATGAACTAACTTAGCAGTTCGCTTTCAGAAGAAAGTAGAAAACGGAAGTTCAAATCATTTCCAAGGAAATCCTGAAACCTTCCGCCGTGCTGCACCATCTAAGAACCTACAAGCTTTCTCTTTTACTCACTATCCAGTGAAAGTTTCTGCAAAGCCTCTTTTATCACCTGAGAAAGTCCTCACAGTCATTAACTTAATTCTACCCTTTTGCTGGACGGATAAAAGATGGTTTTTCTATCGACTGCAACGATGATGGTGCGCTGTGTTTATTGAAGCCTTGGATGGTGGCGACGTAACAAAGGTATTTCAAGAAGCAGACATAAATCAGCTGCTACCATGTAGCCCTAATGAAGTCATTTGGGCTAAGCACTGATCAGGTAATGCTAGCAGTTCAAGTAAATTACTTCAATTGTAGGGGGTTGAAAATTTGTATTTGCATTTGACATGCAGTTGCTGATGCATCAACTATAGCAACCTTTGTTAATAACTGGGCTGCAATGGCTTGCGGTTCCCAAAACATTATTGACGAGGTGATTTTTGACTGCTCAACCCTCTTCCCTCTACATGATTTACCAAGCTTTTCTTCAAGCAATTTCATGAAAGAGGATGTGTTAAGTGAAATTTTGATGAAAAGGTTCTTGTTTGATGGTTCCAAGAAAGTGTCTCCAGGAGAAGAAGTGGGCGACGGACCATCTTTGGATTGTCCTACTCGTTTCGATGCTGTTTCAGCTCTTATTTGGGGGCTATGACGGCTGTAACCGGAGAAATTGAAGCTACAAAGATAAATGCTGCAACAATTGCAGTCCATGTTCGGAGGAGAATGAAACCACCAGTGCCACAACAATCCATTGGAAACTTCTACCTGGTGACAACAGCAAATTGGCCAGAAAGTGAAAGTATTGTGCTAAACTATAATGGTTTAGCAGGAAAACAAATTTCACGAGTCACTAACGAAGATGAACAATGACTATCTTTAGGAAAGCTTCAGGGAGGTAGTTGGATACTTAACTTCCTCAAAAATATAGTTGTTAAACCCGAAATAATCAAGTTGGTTGACTTAGAAATTCTGCAACCTGAAATCTAATTTAAATTAAGTTCAAGTTGAATTGAAAAATAAACATTGATTTGATGAAATATGTAGATTCATGACTTGATTGACTTGACAAAACTCATTCTAAACTTTGATAGTCAAAAACCATTGATTTGTTTTTTGAAAAAAATAAAATGATGTTATTTTAATAAAAATAATTAATCAGAGATGACAGAAGCTTTTTTTCAAATTAGTCATCGAATCTAACAACTATGTTTAAAGCCGGTGAGGGGGCTCCAAGAATCCCTAGCTCAAGGTTTTTTTCGTTTCAGCAGTTGGTATGAGTTTCCATTCCATGACACAGATTTTGGGAGGGGAAAGCCTATGTGGTGAAGTCCTGCCTTGAAGCCTAACAGGTTGCCATTTTCTTGGATACAAAAGATGGTGAGGGAATAGAAGCAAAGATTGGATTGTCCAAGAAAGACATGGTAAAGTTTGAACAAGACCTTGGCATCTTCACGTATCTTTCTTCACGTCTTCGAGCTGGGATTTTCCATTTTGATCCATCCAATCAGTCCTTCAATTACACTCTGAGAGTAGCATTTCCTCACCCATATATCTCACAAGAGATCCACTGCATCAGCCACTAATATTACTTGGGACTCACTGCATCAATCCATCTGAGAGTTTTATTTTAGTACTTGACGAAATCTGAACAGAAAACATCCTAGTTAGATTGCTAAGGAATTGAAATATGACTAAAACTGAGAGTTTTATTTTTGGTCGATAATTGAAATTCGACAAAACTAAGGTTCATGGAGATATATATTTTTTATATTGTTTCTCTTGTCTCGAGATAGTAAATAAAGTTATCTTGATACAGAAAACAATGAGAAAAAAATATTGTTTATTGTATGAAAGCTTCTAATTAGAGAATAAGTAAAATAGTTTTTGTGTATAAAACATGATTCGAGAATCATGAAAAAGCATGAATTCAAATTAAATGAACATAATGAAAAACCTAAATCATGATTAAATATTGAATTAGATCATGTGTAGATAATTTGTTAAAAACTGATCCATCGGTAGAAGGATGCATCTTTATATATATATATATATATATAACTTATTTTTAAAAAAAAATAGAAAAGGTTGAAAAAATAGATAGGATGAAAAAATTGACAAGAAAAGGAAGTTTTTTTTTTTAAAATAAAATATTATTAAATTAAATATAGTCAATAGTGCTGATAAAAAAGTATTTGATTATTTTTTATACTATAAAAAATAATTAATTTATCTAGATAAATCATAATGATTAAATTTTAATTAAATCTATAAAAATAATCAAAATAAATAAACAAGTTTACGTGTCTTTAACTATAGTTATAAAACCAGTATAATAAGTTAACTTGGTAATGGTGGATTTGAAGCTTAATTTATGCTGGTTTTAATTTCGAATTTTTTTATATCTAAACAATGACCCGTCAATCAATGAATTAGCCTGCCCAACCTGCCGGGTCCACCCGAGTTTGGTCGTATAACTATCGTCTTGACCTGGAATTTCCATAAGCAGAAGGTATATATATATATAGCTAGCGACGATCTCTATAGCCAAAAAAAATTGGCCAGAGAGAGAAATCAGACCAAAGCAACCTTTTGCACATTAACGTTATCAGACAAAACATGGCAGAAGACAAGCAAGAAACAGAGAAAACATTCGCTGATTTAGGTTTATGTAAAGAACTAGTAGAAGCATGTGAAAATCTAGGATGGAAAAAGCCAACAAAGATACAAGAAGAAGCAATACCTTATGCACTTCAAGGCAAAGACTTGATTGGTGTAGCAGCTACAGGTTCAGGCAAGACTGGAGCTTTTGTGCTTCCAACACTGGAAGCAATTTTGAAAGATTCACAAGAGAGAAAATCTGTGCAACCCTTCTTTGTTTGTGTTCTTTCTCCTACAAGGTTGGCTTTTTTTTGTTGGTTTTCTTTGAATTCGAACCCAGATGATTTTTTCTTGTTTATTATATGTTTAACGTCAGGTTTTTTTTATTGAATTATTTGAATGTGAAAAACCCAGATGCTTTGTTCATGTGTATTTAGTGTTTTAAGCTTTAAAGTTTGTATTTTTTTTTTGCTATGTAGTATATATTTTTCAACTGGGTTTTGTTTTGCTCTTGTTCAAAGGGAGTTGGCAATTCAGATTGCTGAGCAGTTTGAAGCTTTGGGATCTGGCATTGGTGTGAGATGTGTAGTGGTAAGTTTTAAGGTTGCCCCTTTATTTCTTTTTGTTTTTTCGTTAGATAGACAGGAAGTAAATTGAGAGTTTTATTTTGTGATTATCTGTTCACTTCCATCACAAATTTATTATAGACATTTGGGTTGGTACATAAGTACATTAATAAAAACAAATCTTGATTTGCTGATAGAATATTTTAGCTTCAAATTAAAGACTCAGGTCATGTAGTTATGTGCTAAGCACAAAATTGAGCTGTGCTATTTAATTATATAATTCACAAAATTGGCTTTAAGCATTGAAGGTGAGTAGTTTTGAAATCATGCCTGGCAGCAGGACTAATTCTGATAAGGAAATGATTTGCGACTGGGTAGAAGTTATGTAGGTGGTTTTTTTTTGTGGAGTAAATGATGGTGAAATGTTAAAGTTCAATGTTTAATAAAGAAGTATTGGAGTTAGTAGAAAAAAGAAGGTTATGGTTTGAATCACTTTGAAGGGTAGATTCTGAAGATTGAACTGTATCATATAGTTTTCCAATCAATCTTGTTATTTCTTTCCCAAAATTATGTGAATGATAATCCTTGTTGTTCTTTTGAAATAGCTTGTTGGAGGAGAGGATATGTTGCAGCAATCTATTGTCCTTGCAAAAAAGCGGCCACACGTTATTGTAAGAGTTTCATTTACTAGTATGATACTTTGAGCTTCCTATGACATACAGAGAGGATATAACTGTTTGGTTATGTTATTCGATGTGGTCTTTGCATCTTTCTATCATAATCTGATAAGTCATAGAGCATATCTTTGCTTGTTGGCTCCCACTTTCTCATTGTATAGGCGCGTGGGGTGGGATTCGTGCCTAATGTATGAACAAGATTGTTATATTCAATTTTGGTTGGAATTATTCTAAGTGGAAATTTCAACTTAAAGGTGCTTGCAAGAGTAGGAAGGAGATTTATGTGGATATACATTAGAACTACTCCATGTTTTCAGTTGTAGGAAGCTCTCAATTTATCTCGGTTTGTTATTTCTTTGTAGGTTGGAACACCTGGTCGCCTTGCGGATCATTTGTCAAACACAAAAGGCTTCTCTCTTCATGCATTGAAATATTTAGTACGTCACATTTTATCCTTGGGCCTAGAACCTCCTTTTTTTGTTTTTAAAATTGTTCATGTTGCTTTATTATTTGTGCTGTAAACAGATCTTGGATGAAGCAGACAGATTACTGAGTATGGATTTTGAGAAATCACTGGATGAAATTTTAAAGGCCATTCCAAGGAATAGAAGAACCTATTTATTTTCTGCCACTATGACAAATAAGGCAGGTGTCATATACATTGAGATTGCCAGAGTTTTCTTCTTGTTTTTCTTTCTTTCTTCATGTATTTTTTTGATGAATATGCTGGAGTCTTCTTGATTCCAATGTTCATGTTGCTGTGGTTGCTATGGAGCATAAAACAAATCATTGCAAAATCAATTGCTGATAAGAACTTAATTTTTCTGCAATTTTTATCTATTCAAAGCTGATTAAAATAGTTTGTCATAGCTAATTTCCTGAATTGGCTCACTAACATGAGTAGGAAATGGAAGCTAAAATATAAAATGTTTCAAAATATCACATCATCGTTTCTTTTGTTGTGGCTGATTGTATCTGTTTTTGGCCTTGTGGTTCTTCCAATTACAAAGTTCATAAGGTTTGCAATAAAGTGAAATTAGAACAAATGCAACGAGCTTGATATAATAAAATCCAAAATATTTTTTGTGTTGACAATTGAAATATTTTCTGTACATCCTAATGGAGGGAAATGAGATAGGGTTGAAAGTTTGATCAAGTTCTTATCTTGGTTTTGCAGGTGAAGAAACTCCAAAGGGCTTGTTTAAGGAATCCTGTAAAGGTGCAATGGAACAACTTTCATGCATCTATCACTTTCCTCTTCTAATTGTTTTCCTCACAAGCCAGAACTTCAATTTTCCAGATCGAAGCAGCATTTAAATATTCCATTGTTGACACACTGGAGCAGGGGTTTTACTTCATGCCAGCTGCGCTCAAGGTTTCTTCCTTTTCCATTGTTGCATTGCTTCACACATATTCTTCCTTTTTTACATATATGATGTATTCCACAAGCCCATTTGAAATTCTCTGTCATCTGCTGCGTATCCAAATACACATCAAGAATACTGAAGTTCTGGTTACAAGGAACTTGTTGTCTGCAATATCAGATGTTTCATTGTTTCCTGGTTTTCATAGCTGATTTGATTTTGTATGCCTGCAACAATTTTTTTCTAATTTTAAGATTGGAACGCTTGGAAGAACTTAAAGAATAAAAGGGATTATATTTGGTGCTGACCACCAAATACCTTGAGAAGGCATGAGTACTTGAGAGTTTGTGCATGGTTCACAGTGAGCCATGCATCTGGTGGTGTTTGAAGATGTTAGTCGTGGAATTATTCATGAGACCGCAGCATTTTATACCCCAATGGAAGCTTAGTGAAGCAAAAACGGCTTCCATTCTTTTACTCTATAATTAATCTCTCTCTTAGGTTCGTTTCATTTTGTATGCTTGCTGCAGGATTGCTATCTTGTACATGTACTATCATCAAAGAAAGGAGCTACTTCCATGGTTTTCACTCGGACATGCAGAGAAACTGATTTTTTGGCTTTGGTTCTTCGAAAGCTTGGTCTAGGGGCCATCCCCATTAATGGTCAAATGAGCCAGGTGTGCCTTAAATAATCGAAATATATGCATTTTTTTCTCTCTCCATCTATTCACGTTTCTTCTCCTCTTCCCATTTTTGTTACCTAAATGTTCTTGTGATTATAAATCAGCCCTCACTTTGTTAGAACAATGTTTTCTATAGTCAAACAGACTTGGAGCGTTAAATAAGTTCAAAGCTGGCGAGTTCAATATTCTGATATGCACTGATGTCGCAAGTAGAGGACTCGATATTCTATCTGTGGATGTTGTTGTTAATTATAATATCCCCACAAACGCCAAGGTTTGCCTTCTAATTTTCCAGCACTCTCACTCATACTTGAGTACACCATGTTTAAGGTCTTGTTTCTGATCTATCTTCAGTCATAATTATTGTGGAGCTTTGAATTGCATTTGGTTGTTTCCCTTTTTCCATTCATGATATTTCCCTGCATTGTCATCACTTTTCTGCAACACGCGCTATTATTTTCAGCAAATTTCGAGTTTGAATTTGTCACTGCAATCTTGGAATCTTGCATCCAAACATTCACATCTACATGACAAACACAATAATTCCTTTAGATGATGAATGACTAGATGGAGTTGTTCGTGGAGCATTTTGCATTTATTTACAATCTCCTCTTTTCTAATTTGTTTACAGGATTATTTTCATCGTGTTGGTCGAACTGCTCGTGCAGGACGATCAGGGCTTGCAATCTCACTTGTAAATCAATTCGATATAGGACCATTTAAACAGATAGAGAAGCACATTGGAGGTTAGACTTAGACATGCTGTTTTTTTGTTAGGAGTCACAAGGAGTATTTTTGGAAAAAAATGTGCTTACCCATAGACTAAACAGTTCGCTATGCTTTCAGATGATTTCAAGATACCTAAGTATACGGCAAATGAAGATGAAGTCTTGCTATTGGCAGAGCGTGTTACAGAAGCCAAAAGAATTTCCAGAAAGGTATTCCCTTAATTTTTCCATCATAATTGATAGGACTAAGTGTAGTGAAATAATGATATTGTTTTTATTACAATCTCATTCGAGTGTTTCTTGATTGATGTTGCTGTTGTATGCTGAACTTCTATAGAGCATCCAAGAGGGTGGAGGCAACAAGAGAACAGACCGACTAGACGACGAAGATGAGGAGGATATAGAGAAGTATTTAGGCATCAAGAACAAGAAGTTGAGGAGAAAATGAGACCAGCAAGCAACTCTTCTGTCTGAATGTTTCACCATCTGAGGATTCTTCCTCAAGAGATTTTTGTAGCATAACAAACACTACTCTGATCATCCAGTAAGGGGATGTGAGATTAGTAGATTGCTAGTTTACTACTTGTTTTGGCAAAGTTAAATTATAGGTTTTATGATATTAATTATTTTTCATATGATAAAATCTTATAATATTAAATTTTATCCCATACTCTTAACACGTGCATGAGCCATGAAGATCAAAATATTGTTTGAGAATTACAGTATATGAAAAGCCAAATCATGGAAGAACAAAAAATGCCAAATTATTGGAAAATGTCGTTTTCTATTTTTTTAGCTAATTTTACATCCAACAATATTATTAACCTTAAAAACACTCTAAATTATTTTGATAGTATTAATCCTAAACTAATTTTTGTATCAATTTTACTATCCGGCTATTTTGATTTTTCAATAAAGATCTCTGTTGGCATCATTTTATAAAAAAATATTGATTTTTGTACAAAATAATATCATTTCTTACTTAAATAAGTAAAATTAATTGAGTATTTTTTTAAAAAAATTAAATAAAATTAATACAAATAATTATTTGATGGTAAAGTCCAAGATGAGTTGAATGGTATTTTTGAGATTTGTGAAAAAGAAAGAACTCATTATATTATAATGGGCTGGACTTCCTTCTAAATGATAATTTTCAACCCAGTCCACCAATTCAAAATTATGAAAACGACACGTCATTCCAAGCTGCAGAAGGCTGTGAAACGACGTGTCGTTTTGTCTCGGCTTAGCAAAACACTCTTCAAGCAGCAGCAAGCAGCAGTCCAGTCTCGAAACTGGAAACATTTTGGGTTTTTTTCGAGATCACAAATCAAAGGTAAGTTGTTTTCTTGAAAACCCTTTTGTTATTTTTATCCAAGTGTTTTTTTAAGGATTAAAGTTTTGGTTCTTAGATGTTTTAGAGCTTCAAATTTGCTTATTTTTATCATGAAATGCTCTTTTTATTGGTTAAAGTTCTAATTTTTAGATGTATTAGAGCTTGGAATTTGCTTAAATCTTGCATAAACTGAGCTAGTATTTTAATATTCAATGTGCATAAACAGTGAGGGAAGAAAAGATTGTGAAAAACAAGAGAGTAAAGGAAGATAATATGGGGACTGAAGAAAGTGGCGGTGTTTCAAAGAGGCAGAGATTGGATGAGCAGTCTTCAGCTTCTGGTATTGAAAACCCACTTGTGCCTTACAATGATGTGGATGATGAAGAGGAGGATTTTGAAAGAGGGAGAACGGCTAATGGTGGTGGAAGGGTGGAGGAGAATAGGGGACAAGTTGTTGCAGCAGAGAATGGTGAGGAGGAGGAGGAGGAGGAGGAGGAGGAGGATTTGTATGGAGAAGAGAATAGTTTGGAGAAGAGGAAGAGTCAATTTGAGCCTCGTGAGGATTGCCCGTATTTAGATACTGTTAATCGACAGGTAAAGATTGCATCTTTTTTGGATAATTTATGTAGGTTTTGGGTTTATAAATTGTTAAATGTGTTAAGTATTGGCGGTTTTGGATATGATAATATGGATTTTTGTTTAAATAAGGTTATCTGTATATTGTTGTGCAAAAATGCGTTAAGGATATGTTTTCTTGGGGTGTTTTGTGTTTTTGTACTTAAATGTGTGGAAGGATGCGCTTTACTAGATAATTTGTGTAGTTATTTGTATGTTTGTAGGTATAAGTGTGTTAAAGGATTCATTTTTCTGGGTTGTATATGTGAGTTTTTGTGTGTAATTATGTGCACATAAATGTGTTAAAGGCTTCATTTTTTTGGGCTATATATCCGGGTACATTTTTGTGTAGTTATGTAGATATGTGTGTACATGAATAAGTACAGTAAACATTATTTTGGAGAATATATCAGGATTGTGGTTTATATATGTCTGTGTTTGTGTGCTTAAAATATGTTTTTGATTATTGTTTTTTGGGGGTTTGCAGGTCTTGGACTTTGATTTTGAGAAATTTTGCTCTGTTTCCCTGTCAAATTTGAATGTGTATGCATGTTTGGTTTGTGGGAAGTATTACCAAGGAAGAGGGAAGAAATCCCATGCTTATACTCATAGTCTTGAGGCAGGACACCATGTCTACGTCAATCTTAGGACAGAGAAGGTTTATTGTCTTCCTGATGGATATGAGATTATTGATCCATCACTAGATGATATACGACATGTTCTCAATCCAAGGTCTTTCTCCCCCTCTCTCCGTGGTGCATTATACTTTTCCTGTGGGCATGGGGTTCCTGTTAGTATTCTTTCTTAGAGTTCCTGACCATTTAGTTGAGATGGTAACAGGGGATGGTTATCTGTGGTGTTATTGGTTGCATTTTATTTTTAACTCACTTCATATGTTTACCAACTTCCAAGAACTTTGCATCATCCATGCAGGTTTACTAGGGATCAAGTCAAACAGCTTGACAAAAACAGGCAATGGTCCAGGGCACTTGATGGGTCTGATTACCTTCCTGGAATGGTAACCATCTGTCCTCTTACTTGATCACCAATTCATCATACTCATCACTGAATTATTGCTCATGATACAACTTCCTTGTGTAATAAGATGCAGATTGGTCCTGCTTATT
>Ga0307510_10002933_pt1 | contig 19620 bp, 11 predicted proteins | sample 12_EM_MG_FD_207224 | JGI IMG/M metagenome (GOLD analysis project Ga0307510, IMG submission 207224) | Populus trichocarpa ectomycorrhiza microbial communities from riparian zone in the Pacific Northwest, United States - 12_EM | ecosystem: Host-associated > Plants > Roots > Unclassified | place...
CATTTCGTCGGTGATTCCGTCTGTAATATTTAATTTAAAATTTTAATTTAATAAATTTTTTTCAGAAAACCGCAAAACAACACCGACGACTTTTTAATCTGTCGGTGATTTTGTCTGTAAAAAACAGTAATTAATAGTGCAGTTAGGAAGTGAATAGTTTCAGAGCTCTTTAGAAAATACCGACAAAATTTTCTGTTGGTGATTCCCTTTGTAATTGACATGATGAACAATGTTCACAGTTTATGAACGAATTTATCAACGGATTTTATTCCGTCGGTAATTTGGTTGGTAAAAATGGTCGTCATTATTTTTTTTACTTTGTTTTAATTATTTTTTTTCACTGTAATTCCCTCAGTAAATATTGAGAGAATATTTCCGTTGGTAAATACCGACGGAATATTTTCATTGGTAAAATCCGTCGGCAATTTACCAACAAAAATATTCCCTCGATCTCAATTGCAAGATTTTTTTTTAAGACTATAATAGTCCCATAAAGATCTAAAAGTAATGAATTAAGAAGATTGATTCTAAATAAACACAATATTAAATGATTAAATCGATGAAAAAGAAAAAAAAACATTATTCTAATTTAGTGAATAATGCTATACGAGGATAGCTAGAGGGAAAACACCAAATTTTTTGGTTGTTTTGTTAACGAAGATGACAATACAGGAAGCTTTTCAACCCCTAGACTCTCTCTTTCTAAACTTGGATTGGTTGCAGATTGATTACCCCCATTTCTCCTGAACAGGGCTTTGAATTGGAGCAAGTCCTATAATGTTTTTCTACAGCACTTTGGAGTCAATATCAGCTAAACAGGATCAACATACATGGGGAAAAAATAGGTTAAGGTCGAGTATCTTGAAAGATATGTGTTGAGTTTAGAACAGAGATGAATATCCCTCTTGAACATTCTCCTTACCTGTCTATTTATCCCTAAAAAACGTAATGGCAAATCAGGACATTTATGAGATCGAGAGCCATGGCCCATGAGAAAGACATGATCATCGTGTCACCACTCACCACCATTGTTCCACAAAAAACGTAATGGTAACATTTATGAGATCGAGAGACATGGCCCGTGGGAAAGATGTGATCACCTCGTGTCACCATCACCGTTCGACTGCAGGAAGTGTCGACAAACTAGTGGCCGGCAGATGCATGTTCAATCTTCGAGGGGCCAATTATGGCTTAGGGCTGCAAACCAAAACCATTCATTGTGCACAATGTTTCTCTTAGTTTTCATTTGACCTGGCTCCCAAATGCAAGTTAAGGTATGGTCACCGTCACATCATAACCGAGATGGAAACCCTTGTAATAAAATCGGAAAGGAGAAATTTTAGAGCGTTTAAAAAATAACTACAAATACTTATATATATATATATATATAGACAAAATAAAGAAATACGAGAGAAAATAAAAAATATTTTTAAGCCTAAATGAAAATATTTTTATTATTTTTTGTGAGTCTTAATATAATTTTCTCTTTCATTATCTATAACCAACTAAATTACCAAATAAGATTACCATCAAATAAAAGCTCTCATCATAAAGAGCTCAAAGATACCTAATTTACACAATTTTATCATCTACTTTAAAAGATATATTTATTTAAAGATCTTTATTTTCATATATATATATGTATTGTCTAACTCTACCTAAGAGTCCATTTTAATTCAAAGTTTATAAAAAAAGAGAAAAAAATGCAATGTCACTATTACAGTAGAAAACACACTTTCGTTTTCAAATTCAAAATATGAGATATTTTCATATTAATTTATATATTAATTAAAATAATGTTAGCAGACACTGTAGTTTGTAGTCACATGCTCTACTCCTTTGAGATACATGTCTAATTAACCTCTCTCCACTAGCTAATTAAATCTGTACTTGAGAATATCTTAAAAATAAAATAAAATAAACAAACCATTTATAATATCATCAAAATTCCTAGTATCACGGCAACGTATAAGCAAGATCAAATTCTTTTAGCACCGGTACTTGGACCACGTCACAAAAATTATTTATCATATCATTTATAAATTAGGTTAATAAACATAAAATACAATAACCTCCACCTGATGATATAAGCATTTCACGTGACACTAGCTACTAGAAAATCTATGATTTGTAATATAATATCTCGTCGAAAATATTAAAGAATTCTATCGGAAATTAACTTGACAATTTTTCATAGAAAAATCAGTTCAAAAAACGCTCCTTTGTAAGAAACTACTGACAAATTTTTTTTCTATTTTTTTTAAATACATCAGTAATTCTATTAGTAATTAAAATAGAAATTTTATTATTAAAATAAATTTTGAATTAAATAAAATATCTAAAAATAAAAATCCAAATACTCTATATTTTGGTATTGATATAAAGTTAAATTATATATTTTATGTATTTAAATTCAATGAAAACACTTATTAATAAATCTCATATAATTCAAAAAATAAAGAAACCCATGACTAAAAATATAAAAAAAATTCACCACACTTCTTAATAAAACAAACATATATTTGTCATCTCCATACATATCTTAAGTGCACATCATCACCTCAACAACAGAATTAAAAACAAAGTTGACAACAACATTAATAAAATAATCAACCATGATATTTATATATTAACATAAAAATAATTTAAAAAACTATAAAGAGAGAATGTGCATGAAATAAGAGAAATAAAAAATATAAAAAAAAGAGATTACTGTTAGAAAGAATGAGTAAATAAAAAAAATTCAGAAGACAAAAATTAATAGTGAAAAATTTTGAAGAGAAAGAAATTGTAAGACAATGTTGATTGATTGGGAGATGTGAAGAATAAGAAATAAAAGGAGAAAGATGATGGGAAAAAGAGAGATTGGTGTTAGAAAGAATGAAAGGGAGGTGTGAGGAAAAAAAATAAGAGGTTGCGAGGGTGAAATAGGATGATTTGGTGGAGGAGTGGAGTTGGTGTTAGGCAAGGAAATAAAACCTAGTTGGAAGGAGGGACACCTTTTGGTATTGTGACCTTGAATTATGCAGATTTCGTAGTATCTCAGGTATTGACGAGAAGAATGATTGCTAGAAGAAAAAGGCGGTCTACCAGCTGGTGGTGTTTAATAACGATTGACATTGTGGCTAAATGGACGCTATGAGGAGTTGTTGCTAGAGCCTGAGTGAGAGCACCAGCTTTGTGTGTTGCGACTGGTTGGATTTGCAATGGTTAGGAAGGGAAATGATTCAGGCATTGGTGTTTTTAAGGATGCTTTAAAGTTGAGCATTTTTTCATGAAGTTCTTCAAAGATAATTGGTGAATCTTAAACTTGAATTGCCGTTCATTGTAATCATCTCCAAGGCTATCAAGAACTTTTTATGTAAGATTCTTTATATCAAGCGGGATTCCAACATAAAAATCTATTTATAATAGAAAAGCCAACATAAAAATCCAAAAAATCACCAAAGCAAGCTTGAATTAAATTTGATTGTAAGAGCAAATTAGTAATTTTAAGTGTAGTGAGAATATTTCATTGTTTTTTTTAAAAAAAGAAGAAGTCTTTGTAACTCCATTAAAAAAAAAGAAAAAAGAAGAAGAAATAAATCACATAAGAAAACCATATTACCCCTAAGCCTAGCCTTCATTGATTTGATGTTTAGAAAAATCTTCAATATACTATTATAATCTACGTAACGTCTCTAATGGTAGAATATTTTTTCCGACGTGCTATATATTTTATTAATAATAGGGGTGGTCTATCATTACTAAATAATTAGAAGGTAACAGGCATCAATCACGTGCCTCGACTGCAAGGGCAATAGTTGTCATGATTAATTTGTTGGAAAAATATCACTGCCAAATCCCAATAATTCAAGTGGTCTCAGTAATGGAGAAGACTGCATTAAAATTTAGAGTGGGCTAATTGTTAGTTGTGATTGTGGCTCCTTCAAAAAAAAAAAAAAAAAACAAAAAGAATGATTGGACTTGTGGTTTTGTCCTTCCCCTTAATTCTCTAGTGACTCTCGTAGAGATTTCTTTTCAGCTAAAATATCATTTCCTGACATTCAAAAATATCTGATTGTATACTATAGTAAATTATGGAGGTTTTTATTATTATTATTATTATTATTATTAATAATATGAATATCTGGATTAACTTGCGTGTATTTTGATTAATTTTATATACCCTGAAGTTAACGACCATATAAGTATCTAGTGACCCTGAGATTTGTAGAACTCGAACTGCTGATCTCTAGAAAATAAATCTAAAATTTAACCAATTAAGCTACACCACATTATTAAATTATCCAAACTTTTAATTGTATTAGTTCGTCTCTCAATAGAAATTATCTAATGTTCTTACTCATAGTCTCGTGATGAGTTTTATTTTGGCTCCTAATCCCTTGGCTCGTAGCTAATATAAGCTTCCTAATCCCTTGGCTCGTAGCTAATATGAGATATTGTTATTAACATAGCCTCCATGTCAAGGATCTTAGAAGAAGAGAGCACACATATTCCACAACATACGTTTTGTATAAAATGTTTTATATAAAAAAAATTAATCAATGTAAAATATTTTCCGAACGCTTTATAAACTTAGTTTATTTATTAAAAAATATTTTTAACTTTTAAAGTTTAAAAACTTTACGAATAATAACCAACCCATAATAAAAATTTACTATTTTTACCACCACCACTCCGCTAACTACAATCACCACCTTCCCATCACAATTGTTGCCGTTGTTAACATTCACCATCATACTATAACCATAACAACCTCTTCTTTATCTGCATTTTTGTTACCATATTTATTATTACTATTGTCATTATTATCACCTCCACTATCATAATCATTGTTATCCGATCACTATAAAAAATCATCAACATTTTATAATCATGTATTTTCACATCATTATTTAATAAATATTGTAAAATTTGTTTGATGTAAAATATTTTACATGTAAAATAAAATATATTTTATACACAATCAACAAACTCTTATTGAACAAATAAAATGGAGTATTACGTATTATGGTCAACGACCCTTGTTTTTATTTCTCTACAAGGCAATTCTCAGACAATTATGAAAAAAACTTAATAAATCACTTAGGTAATATTTAATTATTGTACTAAGACATAAGAGATAAAAATATTACGAATTCAAAAGAGATATGATAAATTTTTGTTTTTGAATTCGATCGAGGAAACCCCACCCCCAGAAAGCGTATTTTATGGGCTCAAGTGAGTGAGTAAAATCCTGATTATCTCAGACTCTTATAAGAGATGTACGTGCTAACTATGTATATTTAAATATGTAAACTTTAATATGTACTATGTCCAACTTGCATATTTAAATAAAATAATTATAATTTTCAAATTTACTCTAGTGACTCATGTTCTAATGACCGCGAAACACCGCTGAGGGCAATGTGTTATCTAAGTGATCCAACAACTCGGCCACAATTAGCGTATGTTCAATTTCCTCAAATATTTCGAGGAATCAACAAAAGTGACATCTACAATGCCGAATTCAAACGTTTGTATCAAATTATTGTTAATGGGATTTGATGGATTGAGTGGCCTAATTATCTTGGAACTGGATGTTTCTTCCAACGACGAGCTTTATACGCAAGTCCATCAAGCCTCGCATCACCAGAGATTCCTGAACTAGCCCCAGACTATAATATCGTGGACAAGCCTGCCCAATCGCAGTCAGTTCTGGCACCATCACATCAAGTAGCAAGTTGCAATTATGAAAGCCAAAGCAACTGGGGCTCAAAGGTAACTCATCGATTGATGCTCAAGACTTTTAGAGTTAGTCTTTTTTTGCCCCCCTATTTTGACCTCAAAAAGATTTTTAAAAGGACACGCATTGAAATCAATTATTGAAATTAGTAAACAAATGGATGGACGGACGAGACTCATTTGACAGAATAAATAGCTATATATCTATATAGCTCTTGTTTAAAAAATTATTAGATGAACCTATTTCATGTGAACCAACCAGTTGTGTTATTCATTTTCCCTCTCAAACTGCTTACATACTTAATATCTTACAAAAGAACAAATAAAAACCAGCTTTGGTTAAGGATAACACTGAAACTATTGGAAATTAGAAGGATACTACTGGAAAATTGTAACTATAAAGGTAGGAGTCATGGATGATAATTTGACTGGAATATCCAATTGATACCAATCCAAATCTACTAGAATGAGTGGAGTTTTTTAGATGATTGTCTTATTTGATAAGTAATATATATGTATGATAATAATTTTTAAAAATAATATAAATTATATTTTGAAATTTTACCTAATAATTTAAATTTTAAAATTTAAATAGTTTTTTGACATTGTATTATATATAGTTTTAATGATTAATAGATCACGAGTTCAAATCTTACTATCTCTATTTATTTAATAAAATTAAATATAAAATATTATAGATCTATACAAATTTTAAGCTTAAAAAACTTTTATTTATAAAATATATTTTAAAAAAATATAAATTATATTTTAAAACCTATACTAAATATCACCATGTAAAAACACTGCTGTGCTCCACAACCTTAGTCTCCTGCTCCATAAACCTCGCCTTGTCACTCTCCGACTTTGTCCTTACTTTCATGTGGATCCACACACAGACTTTTCGCATGTGTCCAGTCTATCGTAAATTCGTAAGCAATTCCCTGAAAATGTTGAAAAGTCATGAAAAGAAGTGATTTTCCAGCTTTAGACCACTGAATAATTTAAGAGGCCTGCGAGTTGCAACTATTTTTCTAAATATTTTCTGGAATATATTTGTTTTTAATTTTTTTTAACTTGCTAAATTCAAAAAAAAAAAAAAAAACTCCAAGTTACAATATATGTACAGTGCTGTACGGTCTCTCTATATTATTACTATTTTCTTAAATCACATATACGCATCGACGCAGTGAATTTTGTTGAAACCATGTTTCCGTGCACACAATTATCATATCAGCTGTTCATATCTCTCATGACCACTCATTTCTCTACTGCTTGTATTTGTCGTTATATAATTTAATCACCCAGTTAATATACAATAGGAGTTCTGCGGTATTTTTATTTTTTTTAGCTTATACACTCCAGCGCCAGTATATCACTACAGAAGTAATTTCCTTCTAAGGTACAAGAAAAATAGATTAACTTGTCTGTCATCACCTGCCCATCTTGATCAGTTCTTCACTGAGGCCTATAAATAAAGACCTTTATAACCACCATCATCTTGGGATATAGCTAGCACCACCAAAAAACATGGAGGGTCGTCTAAAAGGACAAGCCACCACCAATGTTGCTCCTCCTCTTCACACTGTTAAGCCCTTGCGGAGAACAATCTTCAACCGTGTGTTTGCGGCAATATATGCTCTTGCCATTTTAACTCTGCTCTATTATCATGCTAAAACGCTCATCTACTCAACTACCCTAGTCTCATTCTCTACAACCCTTGCCCTTTTATTCTCCGACCTTGTTCTTGCATTCATGTGGGTGAACACGCAGACCTTTCGTATGTGTCCAGTCTATCGTAAGCAATTCCCTGAAAACGTTGAAAAAGTCCTGAAAAGAAGTGATTTTCCAGCTTTTGATGTTTTTGTATGCACTGCGGATCCATACAAAGAGCCACCAATAGGTGTAGTGAATACGGCTTTATCAGTAATGGCATATGACTATCCAACAGAGAAGATATCAGTTTACATATCTGATGATGGAGGCTCAGCCTTGACTCTCTTTGCTTTCATGGAGGCTGCTAAGTTTGCTACCCACTGGTTACCATTTTGTAAGAAGAACAACATACTAGAGAGGAGCCCTGAAGCACTTTTTGAATCTAATCATCCTTGCACCTCTGAGTCTGAGAAGATTAAGGTAAGATACTGTAACATTGATGATGTTCTCTTGATATATATACTTGAGATTTTTTTTTATATCAAAATTAAGGAACTTTTAGAAAAGATGAATAAAATAGCCAAGCCAGTAACTTAACTAGCATTTAGACCTCCAACAACTAATTCTAGACCTTGGCTTCGTAAATTCGGGTTGAGGCACCTTTCTGATTATGGAGGCATGCTTACAAAACGATTGCTTGCAAGTTTTTTTTTCATGTTTTAAAAATATTTTTAAAAAAATTAATTTTTTTGTTTTAAATTATTTTTTTTTAATTTTAAAATATTTTGATATACTAATATAAAAAATAAATTTTTAAAAATAAAAATAATTATTTTAATGTATTTTTAAGTAAAAAAACACTTTTAAAAAAATTGATTTTTTTTGTTTCAAATTAATTTTTCTTTTGGTGTTTTTAAAACGTTTCAATATGTTGATATTAAAAAAAAAATTTAAAAAATATTATTTTAATATATTTTTAAATAAAAATTATTTTAAAAAATAATTATTATTATAATATCAATATTCTCTAAGTATTTATTTGTGGATAGCTAGCTAGCCAGCCATCCTGAAATACATGTAAAAAGATTAAAAAAAAAAAAAATAATCAACTGTAACAAAAAAAAAAATAATAAGGGATAAAGAAGAGTTGCTGGATTGACCACTTATTGTATTGATTCTGAAAGAGGGAGTATGAAATAGACAATTTCTTCCGAGACCATGTGCTCCACTTCTGCATATTTATAAAATCCTTTATTAATTCGAATGCTGTAATTAGAGAAGAGATTATCTCATTAATTATACAAGTAGCGGGTATCAATAAAGATATTGTTTCTTGATTATGTGATAGATGATGTATGAAAGCATGAAAGTCAAAGTAGGGCATGTTCTTGAGAGAGGTACGGTTGGTGATCAGTACATCACTAGTGACCATGAACGAGAAGCTTTCAATAAATGGAGTAATAAATTCACCCGACAAGATCATCCCGCAGTGATTCAGGTTTGGATTCATACAATTATTATCAGACCCTTTTTCTTTTTAACCACCGTCTTAATTTGTTCTCCGGAGGTTTAATACTGTTTGTGCCGGGTCATGTCAACCATCAACGGCCCACCCTGCACATTTTCAAGAAACAAGCCTCACCGTCGATGGTTTATAAGAGTACAGAAATTCACCAGCCTATTTATTGTATCCTAACACATTTCTTTGAACAATGGGCAGGTTTTGTTAGATGCTAGCAAGGACAAAGACATCGATGGTTGTTTGATGCCAAACCTCATCTATATCTCTAGAGGAAAAAGCAAAGCTTCACCTCACCACTTTAAAGCCGGCGCCCTTAATGCCTTGGTACACATACCTCTCCACAACCACAGCATTTTAAAGTTGGGACACCACCATTGCTTGGAAATACATCGCTGTACAATTTCATGTTAGCAGTACATGTCAATTCACCTTGCTAGTTCTTAATTAGTAGATTAATACACATTTCTCTTGTTTGCGTTGTAGCTACGAGTATCAGGTAGCATGACCAATGCACCCATGATTTTATCTCTAGATTGTGACTTCCGCTCGAATGATCCTCAAACACCTCTACGGGTACTGTGTTATCTATGCGATCCAGCGATTCCGACTGACTTTGCGTATGTTCAATTTCCTCAACTGTTCCAAGGAATCAACAAAAGTGATATCTATAATGCTGAATACAAACGTTTGTTTCAAATCAATATGTTGGGTTTTGATGGATTAAGCGGCCCTAATCATGTCGGAACCGGAGGTTTCTTTCGACGACGATCTTTTTTCGGAAGTCCATCAAGCCTAATATTACCAGAGATTCCTGAACTAGCCCCGGATTATGTTGTAGACAAGCCTATCCAATCCCAATCTATTTTGTCATTGGCACATCGAGTAGCAAATTGCAATTATGAAAATCAAACCGACTGGGGCTCTAAGGTAAGTAATCGATTACTTACTGTTCAAAATATGGGTTGCTAATAAAAATTTGAAGTGTAATCCTTAAATTATTGGATGAAGGAGACTCATTTGATACGCGAGTACTGATTTTAGCAGAGTCATTTGGCAATTGGAACAGTCCTGCATATAACTAATTTTCAAAAAATTATAAGATACATTTGCTAATTTGATCAATTGCCCGCAACAGGTGATAGTACTAGAATTCGTCGCATCAGACAATTGGATAGCAAAAAATATAGTAATTTCCGAGTTTTTCATATGGTAACTTCGCCTATAACTGGTTGTAAAATATGCAGATCGGATTCAGATATGGATCATTGGTTGAGGATTACTACACAGGTTTCAGGATGCATTGCGAGGGGTGGAAGTCCGCATTTTGTAATCCTGATAGGCCTGCATTCTTCGGTGATGTTCCCAACAGCTTGATTGGTGCGCTTGATCAACAAAAGAGATGGTCAGTCGGACTTCTTGAGGTGGGGTTCTCTAAATATAGCCCAGCAACTTACGGTGTTAGGACAATGGGTCCTTCGATGGGACTTGCTTATGCACAGGTAGCATTTTGGCCACTGTGGTCAATTCCGATCACCGCATACGCTTTCCTTCCCCAGCTAGCACTTCTCAACAAAGTTTATATTTTCCCAAAGGTATGCTATGCTTTCCTAACAAGAGCATAAATTAAAAATTAACGTTAATTGATAATCAAAACAAATATAAAAGAGGTGACGATTTTACTACTTGTAACTTCCTATAATACTATTCATTTTTTATAAGATTTTTATTTTTTATTTTATTTTTTAATATTTTTTTATTAAAAATTGAATTTTATGATTTGTTGTGATTTTTTTATGTGGTTGATTCATGTATTTTTTAAAAAAATTGATGTTTTTTTTTAATTTTTTATCCTTAACATTAGGTTGATTAGGAATTAAAATTCATGATTTGTTTTAGTTTATTTTCTATCAGGTTATTCTAATATCATGATCCAGATCAAGGGTTTTACAGGTTAACCTGAGTTGACCGAGGTTATCTTATTATGTTCTTTTTTAAATTGATTTTTTTTTTCAATTCAATTCATTCTTCAACAATTAATTGATTGAGAATTGTGCTTCATAGTTTTTTTTATTTTATATGGGGTTATCATAGTCTCAATAACCGAGTCGCTAGTCTAGCAAGTTAACTCATGTCATGGATTTGACAAGTTAACTTGAGTTAACTCATGATGTTTTTTATCTTTTTTTTTTAATTGGTTTTTTTTCTTCAATTTCATCATTTAATATTTAGTTGATTGATAATTGAGTTTCATAATTTATTTAGATTTGTTTTATATAGGTTATCATGGTCTTGTGATCTAGGTCGTGAATTTGATAGATTAATCTAAGTTGATCCACATCGATTCAATATGGTATTATTTTAATATTTAAAAATGATATCTTCTTGATTTTTTTAGTCAAATTACATTCTTACGAGTTGTACGGGTTGTTTTTAGATCCGTCAAGTCAATTTGATCATATTGAGACAACCTCCACAAGATTTAATCAACATTTGAATAATTAAGAATTAAATTTTATTATTTATTTTGATTTATTTTACATGACAATAATATAATAGAGAAAATTATGTTCCAATCCCTGCATATTCCATAATATTCTGCTTCAACATCAATAGTTTAATATATTTCATCGTTAACCTTCAAAAACTTCCAATTTGATTCGTTGCCGTTAAATACTGATAAAAGTTGTAAGAGTTTTACGGAACACTATATTTATGTGTATTGAGTTTTCTTGGAGGAAAAAGCGAGAGAAAAATAAGAAAGCAAGAACGAGAAAGTTGGAGAAGTGAGTATTCCAACAGTTGCTTAGCTATTTGAGGGCTAGGGATCACATTGCAATTCTGGAAAACTATAAGTTTATGAATTCTTAATTGATAGGGCCGGAATGGAAAATTACTGAATATAATTAAGGGGCTAAAATATAGTTTGTCCAAAATAAATTATGAAGGAAATTTCCTGGAAATCATGTAGAGCTGGTCTGCTAGAGATGCTTCAGCCCAATCCAATGAGATATTCAAGGGCTATAAAATTCAATACTGAATGGAGATGTTCTGAACGCTTGTTTGTGAATTTATAGACGAACTGTTAATTGTACTTGTTAATTATCATAAACATATAATCTTCTAATTATGTCAATTATACAATATTTCCATCACGGAAGAAATCACAAGAGTTGAATATCTGATATCGAAATCTGTTTTTTTTAGAATTAAAAATATTTATTTTTAAGATTATTAAAATAAAAACTGGAAAAAATGTGTTGTAGGTCTCAGAGCCATGGTTTTTCTTGTATGCGTTTCTTTTCTTGGGGGCCTATGGTCAAGATTGTCTTGACTTTATCTTAGCGGGAGGAACAATCCAGAGATGGTGGAGTGATCAGCGGTTTTGGATCATAAGGGGAATAACAAGTTACTTCTTTGGTTCCATAGAGTTCTTCCTCAAGTTCTTGGGAATTTCAGCATTTGGCTTTACCGTCACAAGCAAAGCAGTTGATGCTGAACAAAGTAAAAGATACGAACAAGGGATCTTTGAGTTTGGGGTACATTCACCCATGTTTGTCTCCCTAACATTGGCGGCCATAATTAATTTAATCTCATTTTCCCAAGGGCTTGTTGAAGTTTTCAGAGGAAACAATTTGGAGGGACTATTCGTGCAGATGTTCATATCTGGTTTTGCTGTGGTGAATTCTTGGCCAATTTACGAAGCCATAGCTTTGAGAAATGACAATGGGAAAATGCCTGTCAAAACCACCATTATGGCAACACTTCTGGCAGGTGCATTCTATGCAGCATCTTCTTTCATCTGCAGGTAAGAATATGAGGGCATTTGATTCATGTTGTAAAGGAAGTGACGGTTTTACTTTATTTGCCGATCTACAGCAACATTCCCTCCCTAGGATGTATTTCTGAAAAGTAAGAAATAAAAATAAAAAATTTAATTCAATGTATTCTTAAATTTAAAAATAATTTGAAGAGGAACTGCTATGATTTTTAGTATTTTTACTATTGATGTAAAACAAAGGATTCTATCACCGCAAAACCAATTGCTATTTGAACGAGGGTCAAAATAATAATTTTACTGCTAAAATTCACGGTGTAATGTTCCTTGTGCTAGAACAAGTGTTCCCTACCTCCTTTCGTTTTAATTTATTCTTTTTATGTCATTTCACACATTAATCAAATAAATTGTTTTTTACTGTCCTTACTGATCTGCCCGTCTCCACACAAGTCTTTAAATAAAGACTCGCAATCATACTGAGGATATAGCACCGACAAAAACTATGGGGGCTCGTCAGCAAGGAGGCAGCGTCATCCAAGCCACCAGCACAGGCGGGCATCCTTCTCTTCACACGGTTAAGCCCTTGGGCAGAACACTTTTCAACCGTGTGTTTGCAACCATTTATGCTCTTTCCATTTTAGCTCTACTCTTTTACCATGCAAAAACACTCTTCTACTCCACAACCCTGGTCTCTTTCTCCGTAACCCTCGCTTTGTTAATCTCCGATCTTGTTCTAGCATTTTTTTGGGTCAGCACACAGACTTTTCGAATGTTTCCAGTCTATCGAAAACAATTCCCTGAAAACCTTAAAAAAATAATGGAAAGGAGTGATTTTCCTGCCTTGGACGTGTTTATATGCACTGCCGATCCATACAAGGAGCCACCGATAAGTGTAGTGAATACGGCTTTATCTGTAATGGCGTATGACTATCCAACAGAGAAGATTTCAGTCTATGTATCTGATGATGGAGGCTCAGCCTTGACTCTTTTTGCTTTCATGGAGGCTTCCAAGTTTGCTACTCACTGGTTACCATTTTGTAAGAAGAACAATATACTAGAGAGGAGCCCTGAAGCATATTTTGAATTAAATCACACCTGCACATCTGAGGCTGTAAACATCAAGGTAAGATACTTTAATGAAAACTAAAAGTCTTCATTCATGAAAAGAAGACAAGAACATGAATGTTTTCTACATTTACTTGATATTTTTGTCTGGATTGTGACAGGTTATAATCTGTTTATAAATATTTTAAAATAATATATTTTCTTTTTTAAAAAAATTATTTTTGAGATCTGGGGATATAAAAAAAATAATTTTTAACATTTTTTTTTAATTTTTAAAAAATACTATTTCAACTGCAGTATATTTTACATCATTTTGTCAAGGTTCTTTGTGTGGATTAATCCATAGTGGTTCGGATTTATTTATAATTTATTTTGGGAAACGCCATAACCATCATTAAAATAACACACCAATAGGTAGCCTCTTGGAGAAAAAGTACAGAAAATAGGCAACGACAAATCTATACCATTCAAACAGCCAATGGGAAGAAACAAGACTCAGCTCCCAACCATCACGTCCCCATATAGTGCTTGTTCTTTTTTTATATACATATATTATATTTTATTTTAATTCGAATCCTTGGCTCTTATTCTCCCCCTAGTTGCATTTTTTAATTTACATATGCCGAAGACAAGCACATTTTGTGGTTTTCGTGCTCGCCGGTCCGACTGGTTTCCTCAGCACGTTAATTAGTTTAAGGACATTATATAAACTAGGTCTAAGGAAACTTTTAGAAAAGAATAAAGTAAAAGATTCATACTGATTTGCACAGTTATAATCCATCTGTATGCGTGGCCCGGGGCTAAAATCTTTCTATATCTTAATACGATGGCACAGCTAATTGCGGTGTCATCTTGGACTTTTCTGTGTGCAAGTGGGGGTACGTAGTCGTCGGTGAGATGAACTGACAATTTAGCTATACATTCTATATTTGCTCTTTCCTTTATTTGGATGAATCATATCCTAATCCTCGATAATTGAGATTATTATGCAATCTTATCACATCCCTTGAAAAGAGTGACGGTCAATCAAAAACACTGTGATTCTTCAATTATCTTGATCAAATTTTAAAATATTTTTTTATTTTAAAATATATTAAAATAATATTTTTTATTATTTTTTAAAATTTATTTTCAACCTTATCATGTCAATTTAAAATCATAAAAAAAATTAATTTAAAATATATAAAAAATAGTTTTTATACGCAAAAATAAATAGTTATTTTAAGTTGTTTTAATATACTAATAATAAAATATTTTTTAAAAAATTATTTTAAAAAAAACTGTTATTCTCTCCCTAGCAATATATTTACAATTTTGTTGTTTAATATATTTTTATATATTTACATATTATTTTTTTATTTTACATCAAATAATAAATAATAATGTAATGATTATTAAATATTTAATAGATAGATATAAATATTTAGAATTCTTATGTAATAAATAAGATAAGAATATAACAAAAACAGAATCAAATGCTGTAGAGGAAGTATGTAATTACTGTAAATAACTTATCGTCTGGTTTCTTGATAATGTCACAGATAATCTATGAAAGCATGAGAGTGAAGGTAGAGCGTGTTCTTGAGAGGGGAAAAGTTGAGGATGAGAACATCACTAGTGGCCAAGAACGAGAAGCTTTCAACAAATGGGCTGATAGCTTCACACGACAAGACCATCCAGCTGTGATTCAGGTTCCCTTTAACAGAATCAATTATGCTCATAAGAGCTGGTTCGATTAATACAAACTAGTACACGCACATATCATTATCGAACCTGTTCTTGTTTTCTTTATTGATTTTGACGGCTTCTGATCTCATCTGAAGTTCACATTGGCCCTTCAGTCGATAGTTGATTTCAGTTAATCTTATTTTTATTTTTTTATTGGCCCTTCAGTCGATGGTTCATTTCAGTTAATCTTATTTTTAATTTTTTTAAATAAAAATAATATTAATTTGATTTTTTTAATACATAACAATTCTACCAAATCAAATTTTTTTAAAAACAACTTCTTAATTAGATATGATTAGATCTTCTTCTTAACTAATTTAATTTCAAATTCCATCAAGATTAAGTCTTGGGTCATCGGATTCTCGAATCAATCAGGACAGCATGGTTGAGCAACTATACTCAAGTTAAAATACTATTTTTTTAAAAAAAGAAAGAAGATCCCACGTATGATGGTCACGATTCACAAACCTACTCACCTGTATCCTTCACATTTTCTTGAGCCATGAACAGGTTTTGTTAGATGCTAGCAAGGATAAAGACATCGCTGGTTATTCGATGCCAAATCTCATCTACGTCTCTAGAGAGAAAAACAAGGCTTCACCTCACCACTTCAAAGCTGGTGCCCTTAATGCCTTGGTTAGTATGCATGTCCAGTACACTCATGACATTATTAATTAAGTTGGGAGACACTGCTTTAAATCGGCTGCGTAATGCCAACCTAGTCTTTACGAACTTTTAATAGAATAACACTCGTTTTTCTTATTTGTGCTGTAGCTAAGAGTATCAGGTTGCATGACCAATGCGCCGATAATCCTAACTCTAGACTGTGACTCATGCTCTAATGACCCCGAAACACCGCTGAGGGCAATGTGTTATCTGAGTGATCCAGAGACTCGGCCACAATTAGCTTACGTTCAATTTCCTCAAATATTTCGAGGAATCAACAAAAGTGACATCTACAATGCCGAATTCAAACGTTTGTATCAAATTAATGTCATGGGATTTGATGGATTAAGTGGCCCTAATTATCTTGGAACCGGATGTTTCTTTCAACGACGAGCTTTCTACGGAAGTCCATCAAGCCTCGCCTCACCAGAGATTCCTGAACTAGCCCCGGACTATATCGTGGACAAGCCTATCCAGTCGCAGTCAGTTCTGGCAAAAGCACATCAAGTAGCAAGTTGCAATTATGAAAGCCGAAGCAACTGGGGCTCAAAGGTAACTTCATCGGTTGATGCTCAAGACTTTTAGAGTTGGTCTTTTTTTGCCCCCATATTTTAACCTCGAAGCAAGATTTTTAAAAGGACACGCTTTGCTGACACTCACTAAATCGATTATTGAAATTACTCGACAATTGGATGGACGAGACTCATCTGACAGAATAAATAGTTATCTATATAGCTCTTGTTAAAAAACTTCATTTGCATAGCAAGTCTTCTTTTCATTCGGTATCTTTGTATATGTTATCTTCAATGCCGATGGTATATAACTGGTTTTAAAATGTGCAGATCGGATTCAGATATGGATCATTGTCTGAGGATTACCACACAGGTTTCAGGATGCAATGCGAGGGTTGGAAGTCCATATTTTGCTATCCTGATAGACCTGCATTCTTGGGTGACGTTCCCATCACCTTGAATGATGCGCTGAATCAACAAAAGAGATGGTCAATTGGACTTCTCGAGGTGGGGTTCTCTAAATACAGCCCAGCAACCTTTGGTGTTAAAGCAATAGGTCTTTTGATGGGACTTGCTTATGCACAGTCAGCATTCTGGGCCATCTGGTCGATTCCGATCACCACATACGCTTTCCTTCCCCAGCTAGCTCTTCTCAACAAAGTTTATATATTCCCGAAGGTACGCTATTTTTTCTGACAAAACTAAATAGGGTGAATTATATCCCAAATCCTGAAGATTCCACAATATTATAATTCAGCCTCGATAGTTTAAAATCTTACAGCATGACCCTCAAAGTTTCCAGAAATTCCAATGTGATTCCTTGCTGTTAAATAGCGAAAAAAAATTAAAAGCAAATCCATTGTTTGAATTTTTGTCAGTCCAATATTTTTCTTTTCAAAGGGTTTTTTTTTTGGAACACTATCTAATTCATGAGGTTGGGAGGAAAATGCGATTGAAAGATAAAAGACAAAATAAAAATTGGAATTTCCAAGGGGTCACATTGAGATTTTTAACAAGGGGTGACATTGAGTTTTTTTTAAACTATAAAATTATCATCGTAGAATTTTAATCTATACGGGCCAAAACTGAAAATTATCGAATGCCCAAGGGATAAAATATAGTTCATCCGAGATAAATTATGAGGTGAAGTTTATTTCCGAAAAAATCTCTTGTTGTTTGGCCAATTAGATATTAATTTAGATGATTTATCGATTAATTTCATATTGTTAATTATTCTATTTCATTACAATAAATTCACTATCTCCTAATTCTTTCAATCATACGATATTTCTATTATGAAAATGAAAATGATTGGGTTATTTCTATTCTATATTTTGTTAAGATCACTTTATAATATACTTTTACTATTTTGATAGATCAAAATACCACTAATTAATTATATTTTTCACAAATGTTGATAATTCGTTTTTTTTTAATAATGATGTTAAATACTAGTATTATATTTATATCTAGAAATATAGCTAATTGAAAGTCTTGTTTTATAATTAGAATATTAAATTTTATCTTTTAAAATCATTACCTATCACCTAATTTAATTTCTTCAAAAAAACGTTTTTGTTTGTCATGCTGCATTTCTTTTCTTTTCTTGTTAATGCTTTTATCCTTTTGTGCTTCCAAATATATCTACCAATAACTTATTTATTTTAAAAAATAAAATATAGTAACTAAAATTCTGAAAGCTTCATTTTATACACTTGTTTTTTATTTGAAATAATTTTGAACTTTAATAATTAAACATAATATTCCAATAAATTTTGATTACTTAAAAAAAACCTATTTTATAACTATATTGAAAATAAGAGGTAATGTAGAGGGTGTTTGATATAACACGTGATTTTGAATATTCTTAAGTGTTTTTAGTTTGAAAAAAATAAAATTATTATTTTTTAATGTTTTTTGATAATTTTAATGTTGTATGTTAAAAATTAAAAAAAATATTTTAATACATTTAAAAAAAAATTATTTTCAAAAACAGCACAACTAACTATCTAAAACATTTACAGCATTCATGAATAAAACTTGTTACAAAGTTGGAGTGGGAATAAAACTATTCTATAAATTGAACATTAATTTATTAAAAGAACCGGGAAAACACGTGATGCAGGTGTCAGAGCCATGGTTTTTCCTGTACGCATTTCTTTTCTTGGGGGCATACGGTCAAGATTTTCTTGACTTCATCTTAGCCGGCGGATCAATCCAGAGATGGTGGAGTGATCAGCGATTTTGGATCATAAGGGGAATATCAAGTTACGTATTTGGTTCCGTAGAGTTCTTCCTCAAGTTCTTGGGAATTTCAGCATTTGGCTTCAATGTGACAAGCAAAGTAGTTGATCATGAACAAAGTAAAAGATATGGACAAGGGATCTTCGAGTTTGGGGTACATTCACCCATGTTTGTGACCCTAACAGCGGCAGCCATAATTAATTTAATCTCATTTTCCCAAGGGCTTGTTGAAGTTTTCAGAGGAAACAATATGGAGGGACTATTCGTGCAGATGTTCATATCTGGTTTTGCCGTGGTGAATTCTTGGCCAATTTATGAAGCCATTGCATGGAGAAAGGATAAGGGGAAAATGCCTATTAAAACCAGTATTATTGCAACACTTCTGGCAGGTACATTGTATACTGCATCTTGTTTCGTTTTCTTGTAAGAACATTAATGAGGACTTGTCGATGAATTATATGATAATTTATTGTGGCATTCCTCCTTCGAATGTCCTCTTCTTTTTTATATTAAAAGAAGGTTCACTTAATTTTGCCATCCATTTACCTTTATCCTTGTATATTAGCGTATCTGACAACTAGCGGTCACACCTCGAGGTGAGGGCTTGCTCGAGTTTGAATCGGTGCCCCCACGTTTTGTATACATTTATAATGTATGGTTTTGTAATTTTCATCCATACTTCAACCCATAACTTGAAACAGATAATGCATCTCTTATTTCATTTTCCA
>Ga0307510_10002934_pt1 | contig 19616 bp, 10 predicted proteins | sample 12_EM_MG_FD_207224 | JGI IMG/M metagenome (GOLD analysis project Ga0307510, IMG submission 207224) | Populus trichocarpa ectomycorrhiza microbial communities from riparian zone in the Pacific Northwest, United States - 12_EM | ecosystem: Host-associated > Plants > Roots > Unclassified | place...
TTTGTTTTCTTGAAGTGGATATGTGTTCTTGTTGCAGAGCATAAATAGCACGCTCTCCGCTTCCTTAGAAAATCAAGCTTCTTTTCTGGTCCCGGTGAACACACACATCAACAGGAATTTCGAGTGATATAGTGTGATTGGGGCAGGGCTCCCAGAACAACGGTTTGTCTCGAGCTTATTTATGGCATTCAATGTAATTCAACTAGCCGCAGGTCTGATGTAGATCTCAAGGTTCAGGTGGGGAAAGTGATGCCAATTGATCAACTAATGTGGGGATGAAATTCCTATGTTCGGAGAGTAATTTCGCAATGGCATGGTGTCCACTCTTTAGAGCTTGCGAATGAGCTGTTTCACCAGCGAGATTCGCCATATTGGGGTTGACGTCAACTCCCTCTAACAACATCCTAACGACTCCACTATATCCATTGCAAGCGGCTCTGGAGAGTGGCGTTTCTCCAGCATGATCGGCAGCATTAGGGTTGACATCCCCTCGTTCCAGCAGCATCTTCACGACTCGTTCAGATCCATTCCCCGCAGCCATGAAGAGCGGTGTTTGGCCACATCTGTCTCTAGGGTCAGCGTTGATATCGGTGAGCTCCAGCAATATCTTGACAATTCTCTTGCGCCCGTGCGAGGCAGCTCTGGAGAGCGGAGTTTGTCCATAACAATCAGCAGCATTAGGATTAACATCTCCTCGTTCCAGTAGCATCTTCACGATTCCTTCATGTCCCTCCCAGGCAGCTATGAGGAATGGCGTCTGGCCGCCTTTACCCGCAGAGTCGGGGTTGACATCGTCGCGCTCCAGCAACATCTTCACGATTCCCTCGTGTCCTTTCCAGGCGGCGCTTTTGAGTGGCGTTTCTGCATCCCACCTCACAGAATTGGGATTGATATCATTCCGATCTAGCAGCGCTTTCACAACTCTTTCATGCCCTTCATATGCGGCTGCTGAGAGTGGTGTTCTACCCAAATCATCGACAGTATTAGGATTAACATCTCCCCGTTCCAGTAGAACCCTCACGACTCCTTCATATCCCTCCCAGGCAGCTATGAGAAGTGGTGTTCGGCCACCTTCATTCGTATGCTCAGCGTTGACATCGTTGCGCTCTAGAAGGATCCTCACGACACCCGCATGCCCTCTGCAGGCGGCTTCGAAGAGTGGTGTTTTCCCACCATTATCCACGCTATTGGGATTGACATCATCTCGTTCCAATAGTATCTTCACGATTCCTTCGTGTCCACAGGAAGCAGCCACCAGGAACGGCGTTCGGCCATATCCATCGGCAGAGTCGGCGTTGACATCGCTGCGCTTGAGCAACATCTCCAAGACGCCCTGATTCCCATAGCAGGCAGCTCGCCAGAGTGGTGAAATATCACCACTCTTCACAGCATTTGGATTGATATCATCCCGTTCTAGTAGCATCTTTGCAATTGCCTCTTGCCCACTCCTGGCACATAATAAAAGCGGTGTGTCTCCACAGTCATCGACCGTATTAGGATTGATACCTTTCCGCTCCAGTAGCATCTTCACGACCCCCTTATGTCGATTCCAGGCAGCTATAGAGAGCGGTGTTCCTCCACCACTATCGGCAGTATTGGGATTGACATCATTCTGTTCTAGTAGCATCTTCACCACCCCCTCATGCCCATTTCTGGCGGCCCTGAAGAGTGGTGTTTCTCCACGATCATTGGCGGTATCGGGATTGATGTCTTCTCGTTCCAGTAGCATTTTCACGATCCCCTTATGTCCATTGTAGGCAGCTATAGAGAGTGGTGTTGCTCCACGACTATTGACAGTATTTGGATTGACATCATTCCGTTCTAGTAGCAACTTCACAAATTCCTCATCCCCCTTCCTGGCAGCCCAGAAAAGTCGTGTTTCTCCAAAATTATCCACAGCATTGGGATCGACATCTCTTCGCTTCAGCAAAAGTTTCAGGACTCCTTCATGCCCCTTCCAGATGGCTCTAGCGAGCGGTGTTACGCCATGTGCATCCGGAGTGTTGGGGCAGACATCGTTGCGCTCGAGCAAGTTCTTCACAACTCCCTCATGCCCCTTGCTTACGGCTCTGAAGAGTGGTGTCCGGCCGCGCCAATCAACAGTGTTGGGGTTGACATTGTCTCGTTCCAGTAGCACTTTCACGACTTTTTCATGACCCTTATAGACTGCTACGAAAAGTGGTGTTTCTCCCCAATCATCGGCAGTATTAGGATTAATATCGTTCCGTTCTAGTAGCATCTTGACGACTTCCTCTCGCCCATTCTTGGAAGCTATTAAAAGGGGTGTATCTCTGTCACCATCGGCAATATTAGGATCGATATCCCATCGTTCCAATAGCAGCTTCACAACTCCTTCATGCCCCTGCCAGACGGCCATAGTGAGCACCGCTCGGCCATTTTCATCTATAGCGTTGGGGTTGACATCTTCTCGCTCCAGCAGCAGCTTCACGATTCCCTCATGCCCCTTGCTTGCGGCTCTAAAGAGTGGTGTCCGGCTGCGATAATCAGCAGTGTTGGGGTTGACATCCCCTCGTTTCAGTAGCACCTTCACGACTCCTTCACGACACTTGCTGGAGGCCCTGAGGAGTGGTGTCCGGCCCCGCCAATCAACAGGGTTGGGATTGACATCCTCTCGTTTCAGTAGCATCTTCAGGACTCCCTCATATCCACACTCGGCGGCCTCAGAGAGTGGTGTTACCCCCCAATCATCGGCAGTATTAAGATTGATATCTTTCCGCTCTAGTAGCAGCTTTACGACTTCCTCTTGCCCACTCAGGGCAGCCATTAAAAGTGGTGTTTCTCCACGATCATTGGAAACATCGGGATTGATATCCTCTCGTTCCAGTAGCATCTTCACGACTTCTTCATGCCCCTTCCAGACGGCTCTAGCGAGCGGCGCTTGGCCATTTTCATTTGCAGCGTTGGGGTTGACATCCTCTCGCTCCAGCAGCATCTTCACCACTCTCACGCTCCCCTTGCTGATGGCTCTGAAGAGTGGTGTCTTGCCACGCCAATCAGGAGCGTTGGGGTTGACATCGTCCCGCTCAAGCAGCATTTTAACGACTGCTTCATGCCCACCCTTGACAGCCCATGAAAGCGGTGTTAGGTGTCTCGTCGTGTCGGAATTAACGTCCGCTTGCTCTAGCTCCATATTCACGTTTCTAAAGGAATGAATATCCACTTAGGCACCGGGGCAAGTATCAATATCTGGCGTCCAAAAGGGGGAGTGAGGTGAACTCGTTATGGTGTTGTAAACAGCCAAAACCGTAATTCGCTCCTACTTTTGGATGGAACGTTCACAATGGGAACGTATAGGCACAGGTTCGTAGTAGTTCACAGGCTCCCACAAGAACCGCAGGAAGAGAGAATAAAAAAGCAATCGATTCTTGTGGTCTCGTCCAGAAGGGTGCCGTTATCGTTTTTGTCTTCTCTATCGTTTTATTTAAGCAGTCTCTAGGGCGGGGTGTCCTTTTGAAAACATTTTCCTCCATGTGTCCTCCCCAAGTGAGCTATGATGAAAAAACTTTTCAAACCCGTACTAAGCCTATTTCATCCTATAGTAATGCAGGGTAATGGGTTGTAAATTGGGAAACCCTATTTTCCACATCCTATGTTCGATTCCCCTCTTTGTTCAACTTTTTCTCCCATATTTTGCCTAAATATGATACATCATAAGATTTTCCAATAATATCCCTAATATAAACTTGGGGGTTAGAAGCGTTCAAAGGCGTTCGCGGACTAACCCTGACACCCGAGTACGTTGATTTCCTAGCGGGTTGCCACTTGTGCAGGGGTTTAGCTATAGATCTGCTTGTATAAGCCCTACTGGTATCATCCTGGCCTGGTCTGGTATGGCCATCATGTGGGAGGTGGGAGTCACTAAGGAGGGTGTGGGGCCGGAGCAATTGTGGGGTTTTGGCAGTGTGCTTGTTGAGTTTGTGGCAAGACGGTGAGTGAGTGTGTGTGTGCACTTTCCGGCCAGGGGAGTGATAGGAAGGTTTTTTTTTTTGATGAGTTGTGGGCAGGAATACGGGAGCTTTGAGGCTTTCTAGATAGGTCTACCTTACAAAGTCCGCGAGCCGGGCGCAATAATTGTTATTCTATTGTAGGGCCTAGTGCTTCCGGTATGGGAAATTCCTTCCTGAAGCTAGGAGGGCAAGAAAACTGGCGACCAGAGGGATAATTCCTAATCACAGTATAAAAAATACAAGCTTTTAGCAAGTAGATTGCCTATTCATTCATCCAACTAAATACAGTTTAAACCATTCCTATCGCGTAGACCACTTCACAGCCGTCTCATAGATAGTGAACACCAACCACCCATCCCTCGATCCTTCCAACCTTCCTTCGCTAACCCATGCCCAACCTCGTATCAGACCAAAGAATTTCGAGTGATATGGAGTGGTTAAAATCAAAGCTCCCGGAACCACGATTTGTCTCGAGCTTAGTTATCACATTCAATACAATCCAAGTAGCCGCCATTTTGGAGTTGATGAGATGGAAATTCGGGGGATGGGGGTGTTTACTTCCGAGCTTTGGACTTGAAAATTGAAAAGAAAAACCAGCACATCCACCCGGAAAGGCTCTGATCTAGATCTGAAGGTTCGGGTGGGAAAGTGCCGTAAATTCAACACCATCTAACGTGGGAATGAAATTTCTAAGCTCAGAGAGCAATTTTGCAATGGTCTCATGTTCACACCTGAGTCAAATAATATGAGCTATGATATGGCGAGAGTGCCTTTGGATTCTTATTCTTTTTGTACCGCCAGCGGTGACCTATATATACACAAAAGCTAACTACAGGAAAACCCTTTCTTTATCTTCGTCAAAGTGCCTTCTCGTTCCACCTCCTTCACTATCATTCTAGACCATACCACTTCGTCCCCTACTCTCTTCGATCCGTTTCATCCTCTCACAGAGTTTTCCTAACCATTCCATTCCTGAACATTCCTGATACCTTCCTCTGTTTTGCTATCACCTTAGTGTGACACTCGTTCGTTCCATCCCTTGCCAACCTTAGCTCCAAACCCTTTGCACCCGTAGTGCAGGTTCCTGCCTCTTCCCAAAACATCGCTCCTGAGCCTAACCTCTCCTTCAAACAACAAACGCATCAACCTTCATATTCTACAACGCTTTCCAAAACAACTCTCCTCGTCCAAACATTGGTGCTGTAGTAGATGTCCCAGATATGGAACCTTCGTGCCCATTTTCAACACTGAGAACTTGCGAAAGAGCTGTTTCACCAGCGAGATTCACCATATCGGGGTTGACGCCAACTCGTTCCAGCAGCATCCTCACGACTCCCTCGTGCCCTTCCAAGGCGGCTCTGGAGAGTGGTGTTTTTCCACAACTATCGGTAGTATTGGGATCGACATCCCCTCGTTCCAGTAGCATCTTCACAACTCCCTCATGTCCATAGTCGGCGGCTTTACAGAGTGGTGTTTCTCCACAACTATTGGTAGTATTGGGGTCGACATCCCCTCGTTCCAGTAGCATCTCCACAACTCCCTCGTGTCCTTCCCAGGCGGCTTTAGAGAGTGGTGTTTCTCCACAACCATCGGTAGTATTGGGATCGACATCCCCTCGTTCCAGTAGCATCTTCACAACTCCCTCATGTCCACAGCCGGCGGCTTTAGAGAGTGGTGTTTCTCCACAACTATCGGTAGTATTGGGATTGACATTGCCTCGTTCCAGTAACATCTTCACGACTCCTTCATGTCCCTCCCCGGCGGCTATGAAGAGCGGTGTTTGGCCGTGTCTATCCCTAGGATCGGCGTTGATATCAGTGAGCTCCAGCAATATCTTCACAACTCCATTGCGCCCATTTCTTGCGGCTCTGGAGAGTGGCGTTTCTCCATAACCATTGACAGCATTGGGATTGACTTCGCCTCGTTCCAGTAGTATCTTCACGACGCCCTCGCGCCCTTTCCAGGCGGCGCTAGTGAGTGGGATTTCTCCATAATTATCGACACTATTAGGATCAGCATTCCCTCGTTCCAGCAGCATCTTCACAACTTCTTCACGTCCCGCCAAGGCAGCTATGTGAAGCGGAGTTCGACCATTTTTATCAGCGTTGTCTGCGCTGATACGGTTGCGCTCCAGCAGCATCCTCACGACTCCCTCATGCCCACCTGAGGCAGCACTGAAGAGTGGTGAAGAACCACCACTCCTCCCAGCATTTGGATTGATATCGTTCCGTTCTAGTAGCATCTTCACGATTTCCTCTTCCCCACGCCCTGCAGCACATGAAAGGGGTGTGATTCCCCTACCATCAGCGGCAATATTAGGATTGATATCCCACCGTTCCAATAGCATCTTCACGACTCCTTTATGGCCCCTCTGGATGGCTCTAGTGAGTGGCGTTTCGCCAATCCCATTTGCAGCGTTGGGGTTGACATCACCTCGCTCCAGCAGCAGCTTCACGACTCCCTGATACCCCTTGCTAGCGACTTTGAAGAGTGGTGTCCGGCCATTTCTACTAGTAGTGTTGGGGTTGACATCGTCTCGTTCCAGTAGCACCTTCACGACTCTCTCACACCACTTGCCGGCGGCCCTGAAGAGTGGTGTCCGGCCCTTCAAATCAATAGTGTTGGGATTGACATCCTCCCGTTTCAGTAGCATCTTCAGGATTCCCACATATCCACACCCGGCGGCCCCAGAGAGTGGTGCTACTCCCCAACCATCGGCAGTATTAGGATTGATATCTTTCCGCTCTAATAGCAGCTTTACCACTTCCTCTTGCCCACTCGTGGCAGCAATTAAAAGCGGTGTTGTTCCGTTATGATGGGGAATATTAGGATTGACATCCCGTCGTTCCAATAGCAGCTTCACGACTCCTTTGTGCCCCTTCCAGATGGCTCTAGCGAGCGGCGTTTCGCCATCTCTATTCGGAGTGTTGGGGTTGACGTCCGCTCGCTCCAGCAGCAGCTTCACCACTCTCTCACTCCCTTTGCAGGCGGCTCTCAAGAGTGGTGTCTTGCCGCGCCAACCAGGAGTGTTGGGGTTGACATCGTCCCGGTCAAGCAGCATCTTAACGACTGTTTCATGCCCACCCTTGACAGCCCATGAAAGTGGTGTTAGGCGTCTCCTCGTGTCGGAATTAACGTCCGCTTGCTCTAGCTCCATATTCACGTTTCCAAAAGAACGAATATCCACTCAGGCACCGGGCCAAGTATCAATATCTGGCCTCCAAAAGGGAGAGTGAGGTGAACTGGTAATGGTGTTGTAAACGGCCAAAACTGTAATTCGCTCCTGCTTTTGGATGGAATGTTGACAATGGGAACGTATGGGCATAGGTTCGTAGTAGTTGGCTCCCAAAAGAACAAAGGAAGAAAGAATAAAAAAGCAATCGATTCTTGTGGTCTCGTCAAGAAGGGTTGTCGTTACCGGTTTTGTCTTCTGTCGTTTTTATTTAAGCAGTCACTAGCGCAAAGTGGCCTCTTTAAAACACTATCATCCATGTGTACTCCCAAAGTGAGTTATGACAAAACTTTTCAATCCCGTACTAAGCCTATTGCATCTTATAAGTCCTGCAGGTTGGTTAACAGCCTACACGATAGTTGAGCAGATCATTTGAACGCTTTTAAACCCCTAGTTTATATTATAGATGTCACTGGAAAATCTTATGCTGTATTTAGGCAAAAGATGGGAGAAAAACTTGAACAAAGAGGGGAATCGAACATACGATGTGGAAAATAAGATTTCCTAATTTATAACCCATTACCCTGCATTACATTTCTTACTAAGAATGAAAGTACAATAGGAGCTGAGAGTAGGCCGGCCAGCTTTGGTCCGACAAGTAACTAAAGAAGGGGTAAAGATAAACAGGTCCTAGCTTGTAAAGAGCAAAAGAAACAACAGGATCACTGCTCAACCAAGTACATCACCCTCCAGCTATCTTTCTGAAATCTGCTATTTCCTCAAAAAATTTGGCTATCAGTCGAGAGCATCTTGGGACCCTTATTCCTTCAACATCGCCAGCAGTGTCCTATATATTCACAAACTTGATTACAGAAAAAATATTTCTTCAACTTCGCCCGAGTCCTCCGAAACTCATTCCATCACCATCTCCCTCCTTCCAGACAATACCTTCAAACTTCTTCCAAAATATTTCCTCCCTTAATCTCTCGCCTCTGTTTCGTCTACTTACAGAATTTTCCTCGCTTTTCCGTTCTTAAACATTATTGATACCTTCGCCTGTCTCGCTATGATACCATCATAGTGCGACACTAGTTTGTTCCATCTCCTAGCAAACCTTAGTTCCAACCTTCGTCACACCCTCGCTCCGGTTCCTACATCTTGCTAAAAACTCTTTGCTTCACCTAACCCTTTGCCCATACGCACTATCGCTTCAACTCCCATGGCCTCCAACATTCCTCAAACAAACTTCTCCTAATCCAAACATTCGGCGTTGTATCATAGTTGGTGTGGTGGATATGGAACCTTCATGAAAATTTTAACATTTCCTACTATCTAGAAAATGGCTATTAAAATCTAGAATCTTCCAAACCAATCATGATTGAAATGCCTGGAATCATGATTACTACCGGTAAGTGTGGACTTACCAGGATCCTGTAATTATACCGGAATCATAAAATCTTAGGCTTTTTACCCACCAAGCCATAATTCTACTTTGAATGTACATGACCATTCCTTCCTGGAATTCCAAAACATTAGTATCAAAAAAAGAAAATTCGGTAAAAGCCCAGCATGGCAGCGGAGGTTCCACTCATCTAACCGGCCAAACATTCTCTACCCGAAGGGCTAAAGATTATTACCCACAAGAGAGCGAACTTGAAAGCTGAATCACCCAACAGTGTGAAATTGTAGTGTTTTGACACTATATGGCCGAGATAAAATAGACAGAATGCATAAAGTACACTTGTAGAGAGAAAAGATGAGACAAGATAAAAAGAAAGCAGGAAACAGCTCAAAAAATCAGATAGAATGAGCTGCTTTCTATCGACCGGCCAATTTTCTCCTAGTTAATCCAGGTAGAATGCACAGAAGCTGACATGACCCGTCAGATCAGGAGATGGTGGAGGCGAGAAGGAAGATAATTGTTTATTTCTCAGGTGCGAGCCCGCTAACTACCGTACTTGGATAATCTGGTGAAAGTCGGATTGGCGCTTGTGAGGATTTTCTTGAACCTGTCCAACCACCACTGCCTACGGGTTTAAGCTGTGGCGAATTTGCCTTCTTCGTGGCCTCCTGTTGGCTCGGTTTCGCTTTAGCTCCAATCCGGCTTTCACCAGATTATAGGACTAACAAACAAGTCTGACTCATGGTCTACCCTCAACACCATTACCGGTGTGGGAGTGTTCTGTCTACTGAGACTGCGTTCGTGACCTACTCACTATCGGGATATTGGAGATGTGAACTTGGCCCTACGAGTATAGCTACGGCGTAACGTAGTCGATAGACCGATAGGGAAACGCACAGGAAGCTAAGCCGAATAGAGTGGAAGTGAAGAACCAATTATCGTGGTTGCGCTTGTCTAAACTAAGGAAGAGACGAGAGGCTTATGCGCAGTAAATTCTGCACGCCAAGCTATCTACAAACATAGGGTTCTAGTGCGTACTCAAACTCTCTCCCGACTGCTAAAACTACCCTATACGAGGGCCCTATCCCACACCGGTATACGCTCTGCACAACGCAACAAAGGGTGGTTGCTTATACTCAATAGTTACGCTGATTTCCTATTGCTCGCGAAGGGAATACCGGATTCTTAGTCAAGCCGCGGGTTGCCACTTGTGCGGGGGTTTAGCTATGGATCTGCTAGTACTCGTACAGGCCCTACCGGTATCATTCTGGTCTGGTCAGGTACAACCATCATGTGGGGAGTGGGAGTCACTGCGGAGGTGTGGTGCCGGGGGTAATTTTGGAGTTTCGGCAGTGTGCTCGTTGAGTTTATCGCAAGGCAGTGTGTGTATGTGTGTGCACGTTCCGGGAGTCAGCGGGGGAGTGGTACGAAGGTTTACTTTGATGGATTGTCGGCAGGAATACAGGAACTTTGCGGCTTACAAGATATGTTGGTCTCACAAAATCGGCGTACCTAGCACGAGAATTGTTATTCCATTGCAGCGTGAATTGCTTCCAGCATTAGGAGTTCTTCCCCCTCGAAGCTGAGAGCCTAAGAAAGCTGGCGACCAGAGGGATAATTCCTAATTCACTGCGTAAAAAATTCAAAGCTTCCAGCAAGTAGAATGCCCATTCATTCATGTAGTTATCAACAGCTTCAACCATTCTTATCGAGTTGACTATCTTACAACCACTTCTCATACATAGCAAACCCATCCCATACAAAAAACAATCCCCTCAATCCGAGTCTCTCTAGCCTTCCTTTGTTAACCCATGTCTAATCCCCTATCAGACAGAAGAATTTGGAGTGATACAGTGTGATCAAGGCGGGGCGCCCTGAACGCCAGTTTGTCTGGAGATTAGTTATCACATTCAACACAATTTAACTAGCCGCCATTTGGGAGTTGATGAGATGGAAATTCGAGGGATTGGGATGTGTGCTGCCGAGCTCTGAGCCGGAAATCAAAGCCTGCCGGTCATCGGGGAAACGCGCAAATCAAGATCTGGCAGGTGGAATGAGGAAAGTGCTGTAAATTCATCACCGTCTAACGTGGGAATGAAATTTGTATGCTCAGATATCAATTTTGCAATGGCATGATGTCCACACTTGAGAGCTTGCGAAAGAGGTGTTTCACCAGCGAGGTTCGCCATATCGGAGTTGACACCAACCCGTTCTAATAGAATCCTCACCACTCCCCTATATCCATTGCAAGCGGCTCTGGAGAGTGGTGTTTCTCCATCATGATCGGCAGCATTGGGATTGACATCCCCTCGTTTCAGCAACATATTCACGACTTCTTCACGTCCATCCTGAGCAGCCAGGAAGAGTGGTGTTTGGCCACTTCTATCTCTAGGGTCGGCGTTGATATCGGTGAGCTCCAGCAATATCTTGACAATTGTCTTGCGCCCGTACCAGGCGGCTTTGGAGAGCGGTGTTTGTCCAAAACCATCGGTAGCATTAGGATTGACTTCCCCTCGTTCCAGTAGCATCCTCACGATTCCTTCATGTCCCCCCCAGGCAGCCATGAGGAATGGCGTCTGGCCGCCTTTACCTACAGGGTTGGGGTTGACATCGTCGCGCTCCAGCAACATCTTCACGATTCCCTCGTGTCCTTTCCAGGCGGCGTTTTTGAGTGGCGTTTCTGCATCACACATCACAGCATTGGGATTGATATCATTCCGTTCTAGCAGGGCTTTCACAACTCCTTCATGCCCTTTATATGCTGCTCCTGAGAGTGGCGTTCTACCGATGTTATCGACAGTATTAGGATCAACATCCCCCCGTTCCAGTAGCATCCTTACGACTCCCTCATATCCCTCCCAGGCAGCTATGAGAAGTGGTGTTCGGCCACTTTCATTCGTATGCTCAGCGTTGATATCGTTGCGCTCTAGAAGCATCCTCACGGCACCCGCATGCCCCCAGCAGGCGGCTTGGAAGAGTGGTGTTTCTCCATCATTATCCACGCTATTGGGATTGACATCATCTCGTTCCAATAGTATCTTCACGATCCCTCCGTGTCCATAGGAAGCAGCCATCAGGAGCGGTGTTCGGCCGGATTCATCGGCAGAGTCGGCGTTGACATCTTTGCGCTCCAGCAGCATCTCCACGACTCCCTGATACCCACCGCAGGCAGCTCGCCAGAGTGGTGAATTATCACAACCCCCCACAGCATTTGGATTGATATCATTCCGTTCTAGTATCATCTTGACGACTTCCTCCCGCCCCTTCTCGGAAGCCTTTAAAAGCGGTGTTTCTCCGTTATCAGCGGCAATGTTAGGATTGGTATCCCATCGTTCCAATAGTAGCTTCACGACTCCATCACGACACCTCCAGACGGCTCTAGCGAGCGGAGTTTCGCCATCTTCATTCGGAGTGTTGGGGTTGACATCCTCTCGCTCCAGCAGCAGCTTAACGACTCTCTCGCTCCCCTTGCTAGCGGCTCTGAAGAGTGGTGTCCGGCCGCGCCAATCAACAGTGTTGGGATTGACATCGTCCCGCTCAAGCAGCATCTTGACAACTGCTTCGTGCTCACCCTCGACAGCCCATGAAAGCGGTGTTAGGCGGGCCTTCATCTGGGGGTCAAGGTCCGCTAACTCCAGGGCCATATTCATGGTTATAAAAGAACGAATATCCACCCAGATACAGACGAAACTACTAATATCTGGCCTCTAAAAGGAAGAGTGAGGTGAATTCGCAATGGTATGGTAAACGGCAAAAAAAGTAATTCGGGCCTGCTTGTGGGTGGAATGTTCACAATGCGAGCGCATAGGCACAGGTTCGTAGCAGTTCACAGGGGCTCCCACAAGAACAAAGGAAGAAACAATAAAAGAGCAGTGGATTCTCATGGTATTATCCAGACGCGTGTCGTTATCGTTTCCGTCTGTCCTTTTTATTTAAGTGGTCTGTAGTGTAAAGTGGCCTTTTGAAATCATTTTCCTCCAGGAGCCCGCTCAATGACAGATATGGAGAAAAGACTTTTCAAACCTGTACTAAGCCTGTTACGGCCAGTAATTTTTCTATCTGTGAGGTAATGGGTTATCAATCCGGAAACCGTTTTTTGACGTCCCATGTTCAATTCCTCTCTTCGTTCAAGTTTTTTTTTCCCATATTTTTCCCTAAATATAGCAGGGGATTTTCCGATCATATTTATAGCATAAAGTTGAAGATTAAATGCTTTCAAATGATCTACTCAAATATCATGTAGGCTGTTAACCCACCTGTAGGATCTGTATTTCTTACTCGAAATGAAAGTACAATAGAAGCCAACAGTAGGACGGCCAGAACCAGTCCCGCAGGCGACAAAGGGACAGGTGAAGAAACAAGAGGTCACAGCTTGTGGAAAGCAAAGGAACAAGAGGATTTCCATTCAGCCAAAATATATTATTTTCTAGACCTCTGTCTGAAGTATGCTATTTCCTGCTAACCATAAAACGGTTATTAAAATCTGAAATCCTCTAAACTAATCACAATTCAAATGCCCGGAATCACGATCACTACTAGTAACTTAAGTGCAGATTTACCAGAATCTTGTAATCATAACTGGAATCCCAAAATCTTGTGATTTTTCTCCCACTAACCTGCAATTCCACTGTCAATATAAATAACCTTTCTTTACTGGAATTTCAAAACATTTGTATTTGGCACATTCTGTAAATTTCCAGAATGGAAACAGAGGTTCCACTCATTTAATTAGTCAGACATTCTCTACTCTTAGGGCTGGAAGTTATTATCCTCCAAGACAGTGAGCTTGAAAGCTGGATTACGGAATAGTTTAAACTTGTAAAAGTTCTGACACTATATGATCGAGATAAAAAGGGCAGAATGCAGAGAGTAGATAGGAAAGAGGCAAAACGAAACGTAAGATGAAACAAATGAACAGAAAGCAATTCAAAATAGTACATACTATAGGCTGCTCCCTATCGACGGGTCGATCCCCTCCTAACTTAGTCAAGCCAGGTAGAATTCTCAGAAGCACATAACCTGTCAGATCAGGAGGGCATGGTAGATGTGGAAAGGTCCTTGTTTATTTTCAGGTGCGAGTATGCTAATAAATAGGACTAACAAGTCTGACTCATCGTCCACCTTCAACACCATTATACGCTCTGTAAACACAACAAGGGTGGTCGCCTGTATCCTACAACACTCAACAGCTACCCCGATTCCCGCTTGATCGCCTTTCTTCCAAGGAAGGGAGTATTATCTTCTTCACCGGGTCGCAGGTTTGCCACTGGTGTTGGAGCTTGTCTATAGATCTGCTAGTATAGGTCCTATCATGTCGGTCTGGCCAAATATGGGGAGTCACTACGGAGGGTGTGGTGCCGAGGCAATTTTGGAGTTTCGGCAGTGTGCTTGTTGAGTTTATGGCAAGACAAGGTATATATGTGCACGTTCCGGGAGTCGCAGGGGAAGCGGTAGGAAGGTTTACTTTTGATGGGTTGTCAGCAGGGATAGAGAAACTTTGTAGCTTTCCCCATAGGTCTATCTTACAAAGTCGGCGTGCCAGGCGTGAGAATTGTTATTTTATTGGAGCGCATAGCGCTTCCAGTATGGGAAGTTCCTTCTTGAAGCTAGGAGCGTAAGAAAGCTGGCGACCAGAGTGATGATTCCTAATCCACGGTGTGTAAAAAATGCAAGCTTCCAGCAAGTACGTTGCCCATTCATTCATCTACTTAACAACAGTTTCGCCCATTACTATTGCGTAGACCACTTCGCAGCCGCTTCACATAGATAGTTAACCCACCCTACACCAGCTACCCATCCCTCGATCCTTCCAACCTTCCTTCGCTAAACCATGTCTAACCTCTTATTATATTGAAAAAGGGTCAAATGGTCAAGCCATATACCGGAAACATGTACGCGCGATAGATGCTTAAGAACTTCATTCCATCTCAGAGGGCCAGGAAGGCCTACTATTTATACAGTGAAACAGCAACATATATCGGCAGTGGAGAAGAAGTTAAAGGAAACAATATGGACAAGAGAAAACAAATGAGAACAGAATTGAGTATCCAGTCGATTGATTGAGCGGTAACATGAGGGGAAAAGTCAAATGCAGCAAGTCTAACTCGGAGGGTAGGAAACCAGACCTAAGGAAGAATGGCCGGCTTTGTCGTGCTCCAATGCGCAGACAGTGCATATCCGAAAGCCCAATTTCAACATATTATTAGACAGAAGAATATCGAGTGATATGAAGTGATTTAAGGCAAAGCTCCAAGAACAAAGGTTTGTCTCGAGCTTTGTTATTACATTCAATACAATCCAACTAGCCACCATTTTGGAGTTGATGAGATGGAAATTCGAGGGATGGGGATGTACACTGCCGAGCTTTAGACTTGAAATGAAAGCCTGCACATCCTCCCGGAAAGGCTCTGATTTATATCTGGAGGCGCGGGTGGGGAAGTGGTGTAAATTCATCACCATCTAGCGGGGGGATGAAATTTCTATGTTCGGATAGCAATTTCGCAATGGCATGATGTCCACACTTTAGAGCCTGCGAAAGAGCTGTTTCGCCAGCGAGATTCGCCATATCGGAGTTGATACCTGGCTGTTCCAGCAGCATCTTCACAGCCCCCTCATGTCCATGATAGGCGGCTCTGGAGAGTGGCGTTTCTCCACAAATATCGGTAGTATTGGGATCGGCATCCCCTCGTTCCAGTAGCATCTTCACAACTCCCTCATGTCCACAGTCGGCGGCTTTAGAGAGTGGTGTTTCTCCACCACTATCGGCAGTATTGGGATCGACATCCCCTCGTTCTAGTAGCATCTTCACGATTTCCACTTCCCCATTCGTGGCAGCCAATGAAAGTGGTGTGTCTCCATTATAATAATCGTCCGCAATATTAGGATCGACATCCCTTCTCTTCAGCAACAGCTTCACGACTCCTTCATGACCCATCCAGACCGCACTAGCGAGCGGCGTTTCACCCCATTCATTCGGAGTGTTGGGGTTGACATCTTCTCGCTCCAGCAGCAGCTTCACGATTCCCTCATGCCCCTTGCTAGCGGCTATGAAGAGTGGTGTCCGGCCGCGCCAATCGGCAGTGTTGGGGTTGACATCGTCCCGCTCAAGAAACAGATTAACGACTCCCTCACGCCCCTTGCTGGCGGCCCTGAAGAGCGGTGTCCGGCCGCATTCATCAGTGGTATTGTGATTGACGTCCTCTCGTCCCAGCAGCATCTTCACGACTTTCTCATGACCCTCACAAACTGCTACCAAAAGTGGTGTTTCCCCCCCAACGCTTCCTATATTAGGATTAATATCATTCCTTTCTAGTAGCATCTTGACGACACCCTCTTGCCCACGCCGCGTAGCCAATGAAAACGGTGTCTCTCCCTCTTCATCGGCAATATTAGGATTGATATCCCATCGTTCCAATAGTAGCTTCACGACTCCCTCATGTCCTTCGCGGGTGGCCATGAAGAGTGGAGTTTCTCCCCAACAATCAGCGGTATTGGGATTGACATCCCCTCGTTCTAGTAGTGTCTTCACCATTCCTTCATGTCCAACACTGGCAGCTATGAAGAGTGTCCAGCCACGGCCATCAACAGTGTTGGGGTTGATATCGTTCCGCTCAAGCAACGGCTCAACGACTTCCTCATGCCCACCCTCGACAGCCCATAAAAGCGGTGTTGGGCAGTCACTCGTGTAGGGAATAACGTCCGCCCCCCCTAACACCATCTTCACGGCTCTCAAGAAAAGAATATCCACTCAGGCACCGATGAAAATACCAATGTCTGGCCTCTAAAAGGGAGAGCGAGGTGAACTAGCAATGGTGTGGTAAACGGCCAAACAGGAATTTGCGCCAACTTTTGTGTCGAATGTTCACAATCGGAGCGTATAGGCACAGGTTCGTAGCAGCCCACAAAGCCTACAACATGAACAAAGAAAGAAACAATAAAAAAGGAACCGATTCTTGTGGTCTCGTCCAGAAGGGTGTCGTTATCGTTTCGTCTCTGCGTTTTTATTTAAGTGGTCTATAATTAGTGCAAAGTGGCCTTTTGAAAACATTTTTCCTCCAACCTGTACCAAACCTGTTTCATCCTGAGGTAATTCTATCTGTGAGGTAATTGGTTATAAATTAGGAAACCGTGCTTTTAGGGTCGCGTGTTCAATTCCTCTCTTCGTTTAAGTTTTTCATCGTATTTTCCCCTAAATATAGAATAAGCTTATAGTATAAAAATTGAAGTTTAAAAGCGTTCAAATGGTCTGCTCAACTACCATGTGGACTGACGGATTTGTATTTCGTGCTAAGAGCGAAAGCGAAATAGGACAGCCAGGGCTTGTCATACGGGTAACCAAGGGAGAGGTAAAGACACGTCTCTGACCAAGGAAATTATGTAAAGACCCAGCACGGCAACAGTGGCTTCACTCATTTAACAAGTTAGACATTTTTTGCCTCCAGGGCTAGAAGTTATTATCCGAGCGAACTTGAAAGCCGGATCACCGAATAGTTTAAACTTGCAAAGTTCTGACACTATATGGCCGAGGTAAAATGGGAAGAATGCAGGGAGTAGAGATAAAAGAAAGAAACGAAGAGAAAGATAAAACAAACGAACAGAAAAAAACTCAAAAAAGCACATACCATAGGCTACTCCCTATCGACGGGACGATTTTCTCCTAGGTAAGCAAGGTAGAATGCCCGGAAGCTCATAACATGTAAGATCAGGGGGACACGGTGGATGAGAGAAGGTAGATCCTTGTTTATTTCTCAGGTGCGAGTCCGCTAACTAAATAGGACTGACAAACAAGTCTGACCCATAAGTTAGTCTACCTTCAACACCATTACACGCTCTGCGCAACACAACAAGGGTGGTTGCATACACCTACAAGTTACTCTGATTTCCGGCTGCTAGCCTTCCTTCCTGGGAAGGAAATACCGGACCCCTAACCAAGCGGGGGGTTTGCTATTTATGCGGGGGTTTAGCTATGGATCTACTAGTACAGGCTACGACCTGCCTAACAGCTCAACGGAAGATTTACCTCGACCAAAACATCAGACCCTTATTTACTCCACCCTATGTTGCCGAGTATCATGCTGGTCTGATCAGGTGCGGCCATCATGTTGGAGGTGGAGTCACTGCTGAGGGCGTGGTTCCGGAGGTAGTTCAGGCTGATCTTCAGTCGTGTGCTCGTTGAGTTTATGGCAAGGCAGTGTGTATGTGTACTCACGTTCCAGGAGGCGCCGGGGAAGTGGTAAGAAGGTTTACTTTGATGAGTTGTCCGCACTAATATGGAAAGTCTGTAGTTTTCCAGATATGTCAGTCTTTCAGTGTCGGAGCGCCTGGTGCGAGAACTGTTAGTCCATTAAAGCGTGAAGTGCTTCCAACATGGAAAGTTCTCCCTTAAAGGTGGGAGGGTAAAGAAGCGGGCGGCCAGAGGGCTTATTCGTAATTAATAGTTGAAAAATACAAACTTCCAGCAATTCAATTTCCCATTCATTCATCTTCTTATCAACAGTTTCAACCATACTCTGAAAACAACTTCTTCTCATACATAGCGAACCCATCCTATGCCAACTACCCACTCTCTCAATCCTCCAACCTCCCTCCGCTAACCCATGTCTGGCTTCCAATCAGATAGACGAATTCCAGTTGATAGGTGTGAAATTTAAGACCTGGGCTCCCAGAAAAATTGTTTGTCTCGAGGTTAGTTATCAGAAGGCCCTGATCTAGATCTGACGGCTCGGGTGGGAAAGTGCTGTAAATTCAGCACCATCTAACGGGGGAATGAGACTTTTATGTTCGGAAAGTAATCCCGCAATGGCATGAAGCCTACACTTTTGAGCATGCGAAAGTGATGCTTTTTCGATGAGATTAGCCATATCTGAATTCACACCAGCTCGTGCCAGCAGCATCTTCACAACTCCCTCATGTCCCCTGTAGGCTGCTCTGAGAAGTGGTGTTACTCCACAATCATCAGCAGCATTGGGGTTGACATCTTCTCGTTCCAGTAGCATCTTCACTACCCCTTCGTGCCCATACCAAGCAGCTATCAGGAGTGGTGTTCGGCCATGTTCATCCGTAGAGTCAGCGTTGATATCGTTGCGCTCCAGCAGCAGCTTCACCACATTCTCCCGCCCATTATAGGCGGCACTCTCGAGTGCCGCTTCTGCACAACCCCTCACAGGATTAGGACTGATATCATTCCGTTCTAGTAGCATCTTCACGATTCCCTCATGCCCACGCCCGGCAGCTCTAGAGAGCGGTGTTCTTCCACAATTATCGGCTACATTGGGATTGACGTCCTCTCGCTCAAGCAACTTCACGACTCCCTCATGTCCATTGCGGGCGGCTCTGAAGAGCGGTGTTCTTCCACAATCATCGGCAGCATTGGGATCGACGTCCTCTCGTTCCAGTAGCAACTTCACGATTCCCTTATGTCCATTGAAGGCTGCCCTGGAGAGTGGTGTTTCTCCACCAGGATCGGCGGTATTGAGATTGACATCCTCTCGTTCCAGCAGCAACTTCACGACTCCCTCATATCCATTGCAGGCGGCTATCAAGAGTGGTGTTTCTCCCCAATAATCACTAGTATTGGGATTGACATCCCCTCGTTCCAGTAGCATCTTCACCATTCCTTCATGTCCAACCATGGCAGCTATGAAGAGCGGTGTCCCGCCAAGGCCATCAGTAGTGTTGGGGTTAACATTGCCCCTCTCAAGCAAAAGCTTAACGGCTGCCTCATGCCCACACTTGACAGCCCATACAAGCGGGCGGCCACTCGTGTAGGGAATAACGCCCTCTAACACCATCTTCACGGTTCTCAAAGAAGGAATATCCACTCAGGCACCGATGAAAATACCAATGTCTGGATAAAAAAGGAAGGGCGAGGTAAACCAATAATGGTGTGGTAAGCAGTCAAAACAGTAATTCGCGCCTGCTTTTGTGTCAAACTTCCACAATGAGATCGAATAGGCACAGGTTCGTCGCGATTCACAAAGGCTGACACAAGAAAAGAACGAAAGAAAGAATAAAATGGCAATTGACTCTTGTGGTGTCCCCAAATGGTGTCTTTATAGCTTTGGGCCTTTCTATC
>Ga0307510_10002935_pt1 | contig 19615 bp, 19 predicted proteins | sample 12_EM_MG_FD_207224 | JGI IMG/M metagenome (GOLD analysis project Ga0307510, IMG submission 207224) | Populus trichocarpa ectomycorrhiza microbial communities from riparian zone in the Pacific Northwest, United States - 12_EM | ecosystem: Host-associated > Plants > Roots > Unclassified | place...
ATTTCAGCACTTTTTTTCTGCTTTTTAAGTACTTTAACCATGCTTTTTCCACTTTAGTCCTGCTTTTTCAGCACTTTAATAAAGCATTTTCAGTACTTTAACCATGCTTTTTCCAGCACCTGAAATCCATGGATTTTCAGCACCTGAAATCATACATTATTCTTTGTTTTTTTTTACTTATTTTCAATGCATTTAATGTGAAAAAAATTGTAATATTCATCAAAATCGTACTAAATTTTGGTACTTATTCACAAGTGTACTACAGCATGGGCGCAGTCACATGCACACACACCCAGTAGCGTCTCCATGTTGGGCTTTTGGGGGCAGTGTTGGCATTGCTATTGTTGTTGGGGGTCTTGGAACGCTTGCTGTTGCTGATGTCGATGTCAACAGCTTGAGGGGTGCGAGGGGGAATGTCGTTGTTGATATCTGTTACGTTCTTGGGCTTATGCAGGGTGCATTTTTCATTTTCCACCTGCTTACTAAGCCTTTCCCATCACGTGACCAACCACCTATCCACCTCGATCACATGACCAATCACCTGACTAGTCACCTGACCACCCACATGACCAGTCACATGCCATTCCAGTCACCTGCCCCTCAAAGTCACCTGTCCTATATCACCTGCTTCCAAGTCACCTGCGCATCACCTGATACTCCCTCACCTGACCTCACATGACCATATCCCTACCCCTGACTTGTCTCTATTTGCTTACCTTAGCTTCGCTTCCAGATTCTTGGCCCACTTATTATATCTTCTACATAGCCTCGTTTTATGACTTATACTGACTCCCTTCTTGTTTCCTTCACGCGCGAGTCAGTTCCGCAGTATATGACTCCATCTTTTGGACTATGACTCGTTACTAGTACAGGTACTCGTCGTATTAGGCCTAAGTCATACAGCCTCCTCACATGTATATAAACCCCATGTTTTCCTAGAGTTGGGCCTTAAGCCTGACTTGGTTTAATCCCAAGTGTTGTAGCTTCCACAGCGCCTTCAGTTTTCCCCCGCACTTCGTGCAAGTCGTCTCGAACATCGTCGAGACTCTCCTCTACATCTTTCATTATCCCCACTAGTGTCTTGCACGCATGCAGACCACTCATACCAGCGCATCCAAGGGTCAGCGTTAGCCACCTGTTATCCCTTGAAGTACAAGTCCTGCCACTGTCACAGAAACTCGTGCACGTCGCACCTTAGGGTCCTTGGCCCTTAACACAAGTCAGGCTTTCCACCCAGGCTCCGCGGAGCATCACAGACATCATCTACCCTGGCGGGTATACAAATTATTGGAGAACTAGACGAAGCTCACAGATGTGTACAAAGGAGACAAGCAGACAACCTTCCTAACCATGTTAAAGGACAGGCAGTCTTCGAATCGCATCCCAAACTCAGGGGAAGAGCAAACCCAGACACAGGCTATTACCTCAAAGTAGGCACAGAGAAACTTGCTGTAGAATTCGTCACAGCAAACGGACAAGACAATTGGACACAACTCGGAAGAGAAACAGACGGCACCTGGTACACTACCAAAGAAGCTCTCGTTCCCAAGGAAAACAAGCTTTTAGGCTGGTGGAATATTGACGATTCCCAGCACCCAGACTTCTTTGCACATCACCCAGAACACGCACCAGCACCCCTGGAAGAGACACTTGCAGGAGGTCTTCATCACATTGCCACACTTCAGGGAGTGACCCCATTCACTCCACAAACACCTATCCTACCCCAGATTGAGGAAGCAGCCGCTCAGGGCATTGCTATTCCTACCAACGTTGCACCAGCCGCATCTACACTCCCAGTCGCGTCTACAAGCGCACCAGTCATACCCCCAGTCACACTAAGTGCACCAGTAATCGTTGCAACCTCAGGACCAAACACACTTACACACATCCCATCTACTATGTCAGGACAAACCACAGGAGGAACAGCAAGCATAGCAGCCACCACAGGTGGAACAGGACAAACCATCACAGTTGCAGCCGCATCTAATGGTGGACTCAAAGGCACCCCACCTCCCCACTTCAGCGGAGACAGGGATACTAGTCACAATTTCCTAGTCAACTTCGGCATCTTCAGATTTGCCAACAGAAACAACGATGCTATGAGCAACCCAGCCACACACGTCACCACGGCACTCACCTACATGGGCGGAACTTTGGTTGACCCATGGAAGGAACAACAGATGACAGAACTCCAGGCACGCATCACTGGAGGAACTGCAGACACAGAAGAAGCCCACTGGACGACCTTCAAACAGGTGTTCAAAGACACATTCTATAACACCAACATCAAAGCGGAGGCTTACCAGAAACTAGAGAGACTCAAGATGGACAAAAACTTGGACGTCTTCATATCTGAGTTCAAGAGGCTTGTCACCGCCTCAGGCATAGACATCAATTCACACGGCATCATCCACTTGTTCAAAAAGGGACTTGCCAGTGGCCTAACCACAGCCATAATAAATAGTCAAGGCTACGACCCAAGGAACCCCTGGGACACATTTCAACCATGGGAAGACGCCACATGTGCCAGTAACCTCAGGTGGAAGCACACCCAAGAATACAAAGATAATCTACACCAAGGATACTATACTGCACTTGGCCAGAGACCCCGCGGACCACAGCAGCAGTCATGTGGAGGAGGAGGAGGACAACGCCTCACCACATCCCAAGGAGGACACCACATGGATGTTGACGCTACCATCACTACCAATATTACCAGTAGAGGACCAGAACTTTCCGAAGCCAGAAAAGCAGAGTTACAAGCCAACAACTCCTGCTTCTACTGTTTCAAAAGAGGACACCGTGCCAGAGATTGTCGGAAGAAACAAGCAGACCGCGCCCAGAGCAGCAGAAGCACCGCTAGCACCAGAGAAATCACCATAAGTGACATCACCCCAAAGCTCATTAACGAAATGATTAGGAGCGATGAATTTCAAGCTATGGATGAAGAATTCAAACTCTCCTTCTTGGAGGACACCATCCTAGGAAACACCCCATCGGGTTTTTAAAGGGCCCTAAACTAGCCACTGTAGCTAGGGCCATCGGTCTCAATAGTGTGTACATTAGTCGACTCAACCACATTCAAATCAACTTCATTTTATCACACTATTGAGGACAAGCGGAAGAAACAGCACTACTTGACACTGGTGCTACGGAAAACTTCATCGACTACAAAACTGTTGCTAGGCTTAGGCTGGGAACTCAGAAACTAACCATCCCCAGACCTGTATTCAACGTAGATGGAACCAATAACTGTCATGGCACCATCACTCACGCATGCAACCTTATGGTCAAACAAGGAAACCGAAAGGAGAGACAACGCTTCTATGTCTCAAACTTAGGAAAAGATCGGTTTATCTTAGGATATCCCTGGTTCTGCACCTTCACTCCGGATATCAACTGGACTAACGCCCAGTTGCGTGGACCACAAATCAAGATGGAAACACTTAAACTCGAAACCTTCCAGAAACTTAAAGCATACAAACAGAAACTCTCAGAGCGCCTCATTATAGCTTGTGCACAGTGCACCCCGCGGTTGGGAGTCACCCCAGAAATGGGCGGCCCAGCGGGAAACAAACGCACACAGTACCTTCCGCGGATGGGAGTAACTCCTGTAGAAACACAGGAAGGCCCAGCGGAAATCAAACGTACACATAATGCAATCGAAATGGCCCATAAGTACGCAACAGAACATGGGAAGGAGGAAGTTACCCTCCCAGAGGAATTCAAACGTCACAAACTACTATTTTCGGATGAAGAGGCCAACAAGTTTCTGCCTTCGCGCGGAGAAGGAGACCACAAAATCGAACTAATGGACACCGCACTGGCCAGCTTTAACTGCAAAGTCTACCCCTTGTCCCGCAAAGAACAGGAAGCGGAGGACAAATTCCTGGATGAAAACTTGGCAAAAGGCTACATCGTACCATCCCATTCTCCCTACAGCTTTTCGACCTTCAGTGTCCCTAAAAAGGACTTGAAGGAAACCCGGTACATCATTGACTATAGGCCCCTCAATGCTGTTACTTGCAAAGACGTCACACCACTCCCAAACCTTGCACAGTGCATCCAAGACTTGCAGGGAATGGAGGTATTCAGCAAATTTGACATCAGATGGGGCTATAACAACATCCAGATCAAAGAAGGCGACGAGTGGAAAGGAGCATTCAAAACACGCCGCGGCCTTTATGAACCAAAGGTCATGTTCTTCAGCATGTCAAACTCCCTGGCCAGCTTCCAACAATTTATGAACGGTATCCTCAAAGAGCTCTACAAGCACTTTGAGAGGAAAGGCATACACAACATCAGGGAAATATTCAAGAACTACATGGATGACTGCGGCATTGGTACACTACTCAAGGACTTAGCGCTACACATCGAGATCATCCACTTCCTATTCGATCTACTTGCGAAGCACGGACTCCACCTTAAACTGTCAAAATCAGTCTTCTTACAGCCACAAATGGACTTCCTCGGAGTTAGAATCTCGAAAGAAGGCGTTACTATCGATCTGGCTAAAGTCGCAGGACTACGCGACTACCCACATGACATACTCAATCTTAGGCAAGCTAGAGGATTCTTAGGCGTCGCTGGATACCACAGGATGTTCTGCAAAAACTTCTCAATCATTGCTGCACCTATCACTAAGCTCACAGGCAAGGACGTCCCATTTGAATGGGGACCAGCGCAATGCAAAGCACAGGACAAGATAATCACGCTCATAACCAGCTCACCGGTACTAGTCAAACCAGACCCTTCTAGGCAATTCGAGCTAGAAGTGGATGCCTCACAAATCGGCACAGGGGCGATCTTATACCAAAGGGATCCACCAACTATACGTGCAGATGGCACAGAAAAACTGGGACCACGCAGACCAGTGGGATTCCATTCCCAGAAATTCACCACAACCGAGCAAAACTATCCCATCTACGACTGCGAATTCCTAGCCATCATGAGGGGACTTCGCTGCTGGACGCACTTGCTCAAAGGAACCCATATCCCCGTCTTGGTATACACGGATCACGCCAACCTACGCTACTACAGGGACCCTCAGAAGATTGGCCCGCGCATTGCTGGCTACATACCCAAGTGCAAACAATACAACATCTTACTGGAGTACAAACCTGGAGCAACAAACAGAGCAGATGCCTTATCGAGGCGACCAGATTACGAAGGACCAAACCCAGATAACGACAAAGTGCTCGTATGGCCAGACCAATACTTCTGCAAGCAGCATACCTCCATGGTCGGGAGTCACCCCGGAGACGGGCGGCCCAGTGGAGAAGAGACACATATCCGTGTCTTCGACATAGACAGTATCCATGACAACTGGGACAGCAAAGTCAAAACAGGGCAATATCCACACCAATCAGAACTCAAGCAATGGGCACCATTACATAACCTCACCCTATTGGACGGGACCCACTGGCATCACAGGACCGCCCTGGTTGTCGTGGCAGACAACGTGCTTAAGAGGGGGGTAATTTCCCTTTTCCACGATCATGTGATGGCTGGCCATCCCGGGATTACCAAGACACTGCAACTTCTTTCGCAGTACTACTGGTGGCCAAACATGAAAACATTCGTCACTGAATACATCAAAGGATGCGCTACCTGCCAGATGACAAAAGTTAACACTCACCCTGCCCATCCACCATTGTTCCCTATCACTCCTGCAGAGAACGCTCGCCCCTTTGAAACAGTCGCAATGGATTTCATCACTAAACTCCCACAGTCAGGTGGATACGACACCATTCTCACAGTCACGGACACAGATTGCTCAAAAGCATCTATCTTTATCCCTTGCAATGAGGCGATCGACTCAGAAGGAGTTGCGCTTCTGTACCTGAATCACATAACCCTGCATTACGGCATACCCCGCAAAATCATATTGGACCGTGATGTTTGCTTCACATCAAAGTTTGCTACGGAGCTTTGTAAGCTCCTTCACATCAAGCAGAACATGAGCACAGCATACCACCCTCAAACCGACGGATCTAGCGAAAGAACCAATCAGACCCTGGAACAATACCTCTGGGTCTTCTGTGGCACACAGCAGAACAACTGGCACGCATGGCTCCCACTTGCCCAATATACGAAGAATTCATGGCCTTCGGCAACTATGAAGAAAACACCCTTCGATCTCCTTATCAGATATATGCCCCAAATTCATCAGCCAACCAGATCATCGAACCTCCCCACATTCGAACAACGTTTGTCAGCAATCAAAGAAGCCAGGAACGCCGCTCAAGAAGCCCAACGTAAAGCGCAAGAATCTTGGATCAAAGAATGCCCCCGGTTTACGCCATTCGAAGTAGGAACCAAAGTTTGGCTTGAAGGAACAAACCTCAGATTACCAAGCAACATCACCACGAAGCTAGCACCAAGGCGGTACGGACCATTCATGTGACCGGCCTTAGGTGATCGTGATTACTCATACGGTACAGCCTTTGTAAGTTGTGGGAACCGGCCCTTAGTGATTAGTGATCGGATGACTGATGTCCTTATTGTGCTCATTGATCGAGCTGGAGTCGCTTACTGATCCTAGTAGTACCTTAGTCATAGCTTGTATCTGGCTTACTACATCGTGATTAGTCGTACTTGTATCTCTAGTATAAAAGAGGTTCATCGCTGTCCCTAAGATGGCAAGTTGAATCTCCTGTCAATTCAACTCCCCTTCTCATCTCTTTCATATCACTATAAGTGGGCACTAGGACGTCACTCTAGTGTGGGAACCACTTCTTCTGTATCGACTACAACTTGGCAACAAGCTATCCATGCGTCATACCGCCAAGTTAGGACAGCTTACCTAGCCCAACACTGAATCAGTGTTGCCCTCACATTGTGGCAGTGACATTAGATTCAACTTTCTACATTCAAGACGGCTAGTAGTGAATTCAACGGGCTCTTAACAAAAGAGCAAGTACTCGAAACAAGGTTGAATACCCGCATCACGAACAAAGCACCCAGCGGAACTGGAACCAGAACCTATCCTATTCAGCTATTCTGTAACAACGACGACAAGATCGTAAACAAGAACGCCATACCAGTCTGCCTATACAACGGGGTCTGGCACCAAATCACACACGATTCCAGTACAGGCCTACCCAGGCTACTCCAGTTGTTAACAAGCGTCCATACCTTTGATGTCGAAGAAACTCAGCCAGCATCAGAAGAAAGCGACAAATCCACCGATGAATCAGTAGAAGAAAACGACTCAGATGACAAATTAGCTAGACAAGCTGGAGGGCTCCACATCAATGACCAAATCCGAGAAGCAGAAATACCCAGAGAACTCACCCCTCGAAGGAATACTGTCTCCCTTCCAAGGCATACAAAGCTTTCGCCCATTTCACCAAAACTATCAACCATGGCTACTACCTCTATCACGGTCCAACAGCCCGCAGATACTCAACCAGTCACTCAAGGAGAAGGAGATGGCTCAAGCTCTAAAGGAAAAAGTCTGGCAAGTGGGACTATTGGAACAGGAAATACAACAACTACGACTACTACTGGAACTGCAGCAAGTATTAATTCCAAACTCAAAGCCAGTCTCAGCCGATACTCTACGCTGGGTGGAGGACGCTCTGGCCCACCCAGCGGAGGACCACCGAGCGGAGGATCTGGAGGTCCAGGAGGAAATCCACCTGGAGCACCAGGGCCTCCCGCACCCGTACCACCCGCCCAAGGTGGTCAACAACCCATTGCTAGAGCTGCCGATGTCAAATCCATGGGAGGACTACCACAAGTCTTCACCAGCGACCGTCTCCTTGCAGATGACTTCATCGAGGAAGTAAAAGGATACCTTCGTCTCAATCAAGATGTAGCTGGTTACAATTCCCCAATAAAGAAGGTTGCCCTTACCCTCACCCTCATGAAAGGACCTCAAGTCGCAGGATGGACACGTGACATGGGAACTTGGTTGGACACTCTTGACCCAACACTCGACAACATCCCCGATGTATGGGATCAATTTCTCTATGAATTCTCACAACAATATCAAGACAGCCAAAAAGAAAACAGAGCTAGAGGCAAAATAGAACGCTGCACCATGAGATTCCCCAAGATCGATGACTACATTGCTAGGTTCGAAGACCTAGCGCGCATCGCAGGATACGATGCCAATAGCGGCGCAGTATTCCAATTGTTCACAAAAGGACTACCAGATGACATCCTCAAAGAAGTTCTCACCTCTCCGACTCCCCAAACTTACGCTGCACTCAAAGAAAAAGCTGTCAACTCCACCAGGTCGAAAGTCCTTATCAATAACATACTCTGAGCATGTAACCCAAACAAAGGAATGGGAGGATTCAATCGAGGAGTCTTTAATGCATTCCCACGTCCGAACAATTTCCAAAGACCTCGTATGTTCTTTAGCCAAGGAGGAAATCAAGGAAACCAAGGAGGATTCCTACAGCAACGCAGACCAGGATTTCGTCAGGGACCTCCCCAGGCTCAGTATAACTCCACCAACGCACCTTGCTGGATGAATAACACAGTTGTCCCAATGGACCTAGGACGCACTAGAGCCCCGAACTGGCGGCAAGGCAACCGAGGATATATGCAAGGAAATGCCACTAACTTCAGTCCTGCACCCCAAAACAACACTACCGGACCACCCAGGGGGGATACCAACAATGCATGCTTCGAATGTGGACAAACTGGCCACTTTGCTAGAAACTGCCCCTGCCGCCGTCCAAGGAAAAGCGGAGCAAACCTCATTGACTTCAATGAAGAATACAATAACTATGAAGGGTTCGAAACACTGAACCGCGTTGACAATCTCAAACAACAACTCAATGCCATGTCTCTCGACGAGAAGGCAAGACTTGCCGAAGAAATGGGAGTCTTGGAGGATTTTCCCACAGCTTGATTAGGTCAGCATTAATCAAGCAAAGTAGCAACAACAATGTGTATATATCTGCCCGGAAATCTATGACAGTTCAATTCTATACACACTCAATTGCAAAAAGAGCCGAAGCAATAGCCCTGGTAGATTCCGGGGCAACAGAAAACTTTATGAATTTGAGCTATGCCAAATGGCTGAAACTCCCCATCAAAAACTTAGACAAACCTTGACAACTGTTCAATGTGGACGGAACCGAAAACAAAGCGGGGATGCTCAAACATTACACCGACATTGAAGTTCAAACAGGAACTTCAAGGAATCAATTACGCTTCTTCTTATCCGACTTAGGGGAACACAAGGCTATCTTAGGATACTCATGGTTTGCCGCCGTGCAACCAAGGATTGACTGGAAACAAGGATGGATTGATTCCTCTCAACTCCCCATAATCCTCAGGGCCCTGAATGCCAAGAAAGCCCGATTTCTACCCCGCACGATAAATGCACCACACCCCATACATCACGACCAATACTTCATCGGGAGAGTAACGATAAACTCCACAATGAAAGAAGAAGATCCCAAAATACCAACCGAATACATGCGGCATAAGAAAGTGTTCAGTGAACACAAATCGCACTGCCTTCCCCAACATACAATCTGGGATCATGCCATCAAACTCTTACCTGGAGCCCCAACAACTCTTCCCGGACGACTACTGCCTTTAACTCAATCAGAAATTGAAGAGGCCAGTAAATTCATCCAAGAGTATCTAGCAAGAAATACGATTAGACCATCCTGGAGTCCATATGCGGCTAACTTCTTCTTTGTCAAAAAGAAAGACGGAAAACTACGCCCAGTCCAGGACTATCGACCCCTTAACAAATGGACCAAACGGAACCGCAATGTATCGCCCCTAATCCCTTCTGTTATCGACCGACTAGCCGGATGCACCTTATTCACTAAATTTGATGTCCATTGGGGGTATAATAACATTCGGATCAAACCTGGAGATGAATGGAAAGCCGCATTCCTCACCCCAGAAGGATTATTCGAGCCCACCGTCATGTTCTTCGGCCTTACCAACTCCCCCGCCACGTTCCAAATGATGATAAATATGATATTTCGCCCGGACGTGGCAAAAGGCGACACATCAGTATTCATGGACGATATCGCCATTCACACAAAGAAATACCTCAACGAGACACATCAACAACACTTAGCACGACATCGGAAACGCGTCCATGAAATATTGGACAAACTGGAAGCTAATGACCTCTACTTAAAACCCGAAAAATGCGCCTTTGAACAAGAAGAGATCAAATATCTGGGAGTTATTGTGGGGAAAGGCCAACTTCACATGGACCCAAAGAAACTCAAGGGTATCGCCGACTACCCCGTTCCATTAAATCCTACCGATGTCTGCGCATTCTTGGGACTATGCGGATACTATCGATATTTCATCCCACAATTTTCAGAAATTGCCCAACCTCTACTGGACCTCACAAAGAAATCCAAAAAATGGCATTGGGACGAACCACAATTTAAAGCCTTCGAAACCCTCAAATCACAAATGTGTGCTGCGCTGGTGTTGAAACAACCAAACTTTGAGAAGAAATTCTACCTCCAAACTGACGCTTCAGCGTATGGCATGGGAGCCGTACTCTCGCAAGAGGGAGAAATCCCGACTACATCTGCACTCTCAAAACGCCAAAAACCAATACTCCATCCCATCGCCTACTACTCAGCCACATTCATCCCAGCTGAACGAAATTACAACATCTATGAGAGGGAGCTACTAGCCATGATGAAAGCACTCTCACACTGGCGACCATACCTAGGATAGACAAAAGAACCCTTCACCATCATGACCAACCACGCAAACCTCCAATACTGGAAGTCTTCTAAAAACCTTAACCGAAGAACCGCACACTGGCATGCAGACCTACAAGAATACAACTTCGACATCCTCTATATCCCGGGAAAAACCAATATTCCACCTGACGCTCTCTCATGGTTACCAGGTGTAGACCAGGGAAAAGAGGACAACCAGCAAGTAACAGTCCTACCAGAACAAAAATTCAAGGTTGCCACCATAGCCTCAGAAGCAAAAGTCAATGTACCCCCCATCGACATAGTCAAACAGGGAATCATGAACCTTATGCACGACCACCCATCCGCGGGACACCCGGGCTGAGACAAGACACTTCGTAAAACCCAAGAGCGTTACCACTGGCCAAACATGAAGGAATGGATTGCAAACTATGTAAAAGGATGCGCCGTTTGCCAACAAAACAAGATCATTACCCACTGTACCAAAGTGCCACCCTATTGCATTCCTACTGAACCCAACGCCCAACCATTCCAACAAGTAGCAATGGACTTAATCATGGGACTACCCCCTGTAAAAGGGAAGGATGCCATCCTTACTATTGTGGACCAAGGATGTTCACGTGCTGCTATATTCCTAGCATGTGACACAACCATAATGGGACCTGGTATCGCCCAACTCTACATGGATCACGTGTTCCGATGGTTCAGACTACCGACCAAAGTCATTAGTGATCGCGACCCCAGATTCATGTCGCATTTTGGAAAAGCCCTGGCAAAGAGGCTAGACATCCAACAAAACTTATCGACAGCCTTCCATCCCCAAACTGACGGACTAAGCAAGAGAAAGAACCAATGGGTGGAACAATACCTATGCCTAGTAACGTCAGCAGCCCCAAAGGACTGGACTCAATGGCTATCCCTGGCCACTGCTGTACACAACAACTGGAAGAACTCAACCACCGGACTATCGCCCAATCAAATCATTCTAGGGTACGACCTCAAACTAAATCCGGCGATAACTACCCCATCTACTAATGAAACAATGGAGGAAAGAATTCGTCTGATGGAAGAAAGACGCGCCCAAGCAACTGTGGCCCTGAACCAAATCGCTGAGAAATCAGGGACTCCTTCGGCACAATACAATACCAGAGACCAAGTTTGGTTAGAAGGGAAGAATCTCCATCTCCTGTATCAAGCCACCAAGCTTGCGCCCAAAAGATACGGTCCCTTCAAGATCATCAAAGAGATCTCCCCAGTGGCGTATCAGCTCGCCCTGCCCCTGACATGGAAAATTCACGACACGTTCCATGCTTCTCTCTTATCACCCTATTGCGAAATGACCGCCTATGGCCCAAACTTCTCCCGACCACCACCTGACCTTATCAATGACGAAGAACAATATGAAGTGGACCAAATTCGTAACCACCGGTACTTTGGGCACAACAGGACCCTGCAATACCTGATCCACTGGAAGGGGTACCCTGATAGCGATGACACATGGGAATCCGCAGCAGACACACACGCACCCAACTTAGTCAAAGATTATCACAAGGGAACTCTGCTCAAGAGCATAAAAGCGGGGCAATTGTCGCTACAAGACCCCATCTCCCTTTACCCTGGCTCGCGATCAAGAACCTCTTGGCTGGGAAGAAACCCCCTGGACTCCCCCTCCAATCCCACCTTGTCAATCATTCCTAGCATCGTTACTCCGCCTGCCACCATTCACCACCCACAAATTCCACGTCTTTCGACCTGGACAATGTATCCATCCCACTCACGTCCATGCTCTCGAACATCCATACTTTTGCCGCAAACCCCTTTGCACCTATCACCATTAACAACGAGCATTACTCCCTTATCCACATCAGCAACAACCCCACACCCCCCATGTCAGATTACTCTGTCAATGCCTCAGCCAAATCCCCCGGAGGAAGTCGACCTGCGTCCCCTCCATCATGCTATTCCCCTCATACCGTGGAAACCATATTCGCCACCAATGCCCTTATTGATCCCTGTACCCTCCACGACATTGCCACCGGTCTGGTCCAGACCATCAAGAATCGCGAAGAAATCTACCACTTCGCTATCATCGCCTTCAAGGACAAGGTCAAGAGGCTTGAGGCTACCATTGAAGGATACGCCGAAACTTACGAACAAGCCTCTGATGGATATGTCCGCAACACCATGTACCCCGACCTCAAGATCCCTTTGGGCGAAGGAGTCTATGCCGAAGCATATTGGGTTACCCCTGCCCACGATGGCTACGTCCAAGCATACGGACAAGAACAAGGACCACTGGACACCCCATACTCACTTCCCATCTATGCCCGAGCAGTCTACTCATCCGAACCCATCGACCCCCTTCCCGCCTGGTTCCATCAACTCTTGGTCGGTACCCCAGCCGATCACGCTAACTTCACCAAAGCAGCCCACTGACTTGATGACTGGGGCGTCGCTGCGGATATCACGCGCTACCAGAAACTGGACGACGACCTGTCCTGTATCAACGCAGAACTCGAGCGACTCGAAGCAGAAGCGGGCGCTATTAGGATCGCAAAAACCATTTGTGAAGGCAGGTTGGAGCTGGCTCATGCCCCCAAGCAACTGGCGCACATGGAGTGCTTGGTGACACCATTCGTTCGGCAACAGAACGAGCAACTCGCTACTTGAGGGGGATGGAAGAAGTCCGTGCATGGTCGCGCTAGCTAGAGCAGGAGGTAATGTGATCGGCCTTAGGTGATCGTGATTACTCATACAGTACAGCCTTTGTAAGTCGTGGGAACCGGCCCTTAGTGATTAGTGATCGGATGACTGATGTCCTTATTGTGCTTATTGATCGAGCTGGAGTCGCTTACTGATCCTAGTAGTACCTTAGTCATAGCTTGTATCTGGCTTACTACGTCATGATTAGTCATACTTGTATCTCTAGTATAAAAGAGGTTCATCGCTGTCCCTAAGACGGCAAGTTGAATCTCCTGTCAATTCAACTCCCCTTCTCATCTCTTTCATATCACTATAAGTGGGCACTAGGACGTCACTCTAGTGTGGGAACCACTTCTTCTGTATCAACTACAACTTGGCAACAAGCTATCCACGCGTCATACCGCCAAGTTAGGACAGCTTACCTAGCCCAACACTGAATCAGTGTTGCCCTCACATTGTGGCGGTGACAATTCATGGTAGCCGCCAAAATATCAAACGTCGCTTACAAACTCAGCCTCCCACCCACCTGGAAAATACATGACATATTCCACGCCTCCCTTCTTACGCCCTACAAAGAAACTGATCAGCACAGCCCCAATTTTATCAAACCACCACCTGATATCATTGAAGGCAAAGAAGAATGGGAAGTAGAACAGATAATCAAAGAACACACATATGGGCAGTGGAAGAAGAAACAATACCTGGTCAGGTGGAAAGGATACTCACCTGCGCATGATTCATGGGTTAACGCTGAAGAACTCCATGCACCTGAACTCTTAGCTGATTTCCAGGTCGCGCACAGCATAAAAACCCTCTTGCTAGATGACACATCCCCATCATGCCCCGCAAACCAGTCATCAACTACAGCCAACCCCAGCCCTCCTTCTACTTCTTCTGCTCCCACTTCAGAGACCCATCTATCTACCCCAACCCCTACAAATTCCACAAATTTGTACCAGACTCAGGACCAAGAAACAAGGAGACAGGACTTCCAATCGTCTATACTAGGATTCACGCCACATTTGAACACTCCCTGGAGCATTCCCATTTCTGTCGAGACTACTGCTGCACCTACCACCGTTGAATGTCCTTCACCCCACGTCTATTCGCCCCCAGTGCCATCACCTATGTCGAACAACTTGACGACGTCACTATACTCAATCGCATCTACCAATCTGGTAACACCATATCCCACTGCTCCACCTTCATCAGAGCAGGAACAAGCAAGCCCACCTTTGTCGACACCCACTGTGTTAAGGTCCAAGGGCCTTAAAGACGCAACGTGCGTGGGTTGGTTTGGCGACGACTGGGTTTGCTTCAGTAGGGTCTCCTCCTGAAGCAATGAGTCACGTGAGTAGCGCGGTACCAGTTGGCTACACAGTATATGAGTAAGTCCCCGATGATAAGGGCAACTTATGAGGTAGATAATAGAGGTGAGAGGGAGAGCTTCAAGGCTTTGAAGCGACTGAGTTGATCAGGCAAGAGACTCTGAGAGTCCTAGGTGGAAGCTACAAGTCTTGGATTGAAAACCAAGTTAGGCTTAAGGCCTAACTGCTAAAAGTACAAGCGCTTATATACATTTGAGAAGTAACGGGTCACAGAGGTCACAAAGAAATATGGAAATATTACTAAGGTGAAATCATGACGTGGCGGTTCTAAGTATAGCTCCATCATGAGCTGGCAATCTAAGAATAGCCCATCATGAGCTGGCAGGTCAAAAGGGGTTAAATAAGGACATGTCATGATACTGCGGACTGCGGAGTGATGGCATGTGATAGTTGACTGCGGATTAGTCATGTGGTCCATCAGGTGACTTGTTAGGTGATTTGGTGACGGTCCGAGCGGCGCGTGAGGGAATGAGTGAGGGATGAGTGACCGAGAGCGCAAAATAAATGGCGGAAAATTGGGGTGAGGGTTCAGGATCGTAACATGACGCCCTTCCTAGAGTGGTCGTTACCACACGACCTAGGGTGAATCGGTTTGCAACCAGTCGGAGGGGACACGGGGTATTCCAATGTCCATGCTATCCGGAGTTGACTGTCTTGTATCTGCGATTTGGCCTTCCTCCATTGACGAGTCGGAGTCGGTTGTTTCTCCTTCTTCCATTTGTTCATCTTCAAGTTCGATGATGGTTTGAACTGGAGTCCTATAGAGATCACCAAGTCCAAAGCTCGAAGGTGTTGATAATGTAGAGGGTGTTGGCGATCGCTTTAACATAGCGACAGGTCGTGATGGTGAACTTCCTTCTGGGTAGTAAGGAGGGGTGGGGATTCGTTTGGGAGAGTCAGGAGGGGTAGGTTGTTCTTCTGGACTCATAGATCGTTCCAGGTCTGGATCACTGCGTTCCCATTTGAGTGGCATTGCAACATGTCGTGGCGATTCTCGTCGTTTCCCAGTACTGGGTGAGGGCTGTTCTTTTATCCACGATGGTCCCTCTTTACAAGTGAACTCTTCATGTTTTTCAACCAAAGGGGTAGTGCGGATGGGTGCGGGTCGCGGTAATCGAGATGAAGACACTTTTGGGGGTGAGGGTTTCGGTGGTGAGAGTTCTTTTCGCTTTCCTAGCTGTGATGGTGATTGGAACTCCTTCCACTCTGGTGGGGTAGGTTGACTTCTCGGTAACATTCTCGAATCCGGATGGCGGGGTAATAAGGGAGTGGTACGGCTGGGTGTCATTGAAACGATGAGGGGAAGAGGGGACGTTGGTTTGACTGGGGGCGATGGTTGCGGAGTATCTCTTGGGAATGGGGGTGTTACGTTCTTGGGCCTATGCAGGGTGCATTTTTTTCATTTTCCACCTGCTTACTAAGCCTTTCCCATCACGTGACCAACCACCCATCCATCTAGATCACATGACCAATCACCTGACTAGTCACCTAACCACCCACATGACCAGTCACATGCCATTTCAGTCACCTGCTCCTCAAAGTCACCTGTCCTATATCACCTGCTCCCGAGTCACCTGCGCATCACCTGATACTCCCTCACCTGACCTCACATGACCCTATCCCTACCCCTGATTCGTCTAGTCACCTGTCCTATATCACCTGCTCCCGAGTCACCTGCGCATCACCTGATACTCCCTCACCTGACCTCACATGACCCTATCCCTACCCCTGATTCGTCTCTATTCGCTTACCTCAGCCTCGCTTCCGGATTCTCGGCCCGCTTACTATACTTTCCTCATAGCCTCGTTTTACGACTCATACTGACTCCCTTTCTTGTTACCTTCACGCGTGAGTCAGTTCCGCAGTATATGACTCCATTTCTTGGACTATGACTCGTTACTAGTACAAGTACTCGTCGTATTAGGCCTGAGTCATACAGCCTCTTCACATGTATATAAACCCTCGTGTTTTCCTAGAGTTGGGCCTTAAGCCTGACTTGGTTTAATCCCAAGTGTTGTAGCTTCCACAGCGCCTTCAGTTCTCGCCCGCACTCTGTGCAAGTCGTCTCGAACACCGTCGAGACTCTACTCTATATCTTTCATTACCCCACTAGTGTCTTGCACGCGTGCAGACCCATCATACCAGCGCATCCAAGGGCCAGCGTTCGCCACCTGCGATCCCTTGAAGTACAAGTCCCGCCGCCATTATACAAACCCGTGCACGTCGCACCTTAGGGTCCTTGGCCCTTAACAGGGGGTATGTCCCATGGAAGAGGAATGAGGTCAAGTGAGGATGGACCAGTTACCTTCCTAATTGGTGGTAACGGGATTTCTTCTGGTGTTGGTGACCTATTCCAAGGGGCTGGGATAATTGGCGTTGTTTCCCTTTGCAGTGGGGACAGAGTGAGTGACGGAGGTAAGAGTATATGGGTTGGATCTGGCGTTTCGTCCATTGGTACCGGTAATTCGTATTGTTCCATTGACGAGTATTCTCTTCGATGTGATCCCCATGGTACGAGAGGGAGTAGTGGTGGTGTGGCTCGTAGTGGTTGTTCAGGTGGGGGACTGGGAGGGATAGGAATGAGTGGAGGGGCAAATGGTGATGGGTCTACAAGGGGTGGTGTGGTCAATTTTGGTATAATTGGAGGTAGTGATGTGGTAATTGGGATAGACGGTGGTGACTTCGGGATGCGAATGGTAATGGATCCCCCTCCTGCTCCTGAGGGGCCTGGGTTGGGTATGAATATGGGTGATGGCGACTTGCTACTTCTTGTGGTTTGTCTTTTGAGGAGGTTTCGAAGTCCTTCAAGGAATTTTTGATCCTTGAGTGTGTGGTAGTGAGGGGATAATGTGCCAAAGGGGAGAATTGTGCGTTTTTGGAGGTTTCTTTCTTTCGCGATGATTAAGAGGATTTCTTTGGTAACCAGGTCGTAGAGTCGTCAGTGGAAATGGTAGAGATAGAGGGTGGTAGTACTGTCTTTCTTTCTGAAGATTCTTGCGACAGCGATGTCCTTGAATCTGTTGTTGAGGTAGGTCCATTTGTTATTGAGTCGGATCATATCTTTGATGCATTCCTGATGCTTCTTCTTGAGCGATGTGGAGAAGGTGGTCTGGGGGGATAAGTCCAGCGTCGGTGTAGGTTTCGGACTGATTGTCTTCAACTTCTTCTGTGGGAGTGAGGGGGTCTGGGTTGGTGACGTGGAGTGGAATGTTTTCCGTTTCCTGGGGAGTGCTGCTACTGTCGCTAGTAGCGCTAACAGGGATAATATTGAATGGAGTTGCGGGTCTGGGTTGGTACCGAGGGGGATGGGGTGCGAATGGGAGTCTCTTGTAGTTGACGTGGGTTCTGAGGACAGGGTCATCGTTGTCGACTGGGACCATGATGGCTTTGTGGTCGATGTCAATGGCGTCAAGGGTTTCTCTTGGTCTCCAAGTAGTCCAGTGGTACGTGACGTCGAAGTGTCCACGTCGGATAAATGTCCCAAAGAAGTAGAGATGATTGTTGTCGGTGTGCATGCGAACGAGAATAATCCCGTCGTTGGTGCCAAGGGTAAAGATGGTAGAGGTGGCGAATCCTGAGTTGGGGAGTTCATGGTGGATTGCGGACATGGTAGTTGGGGATAAGGAAGGTCGTCTGAGGTTCCAAGGGTTCTTATACTGCTTGGTTGACTTTCAAAGTCCGCTAGTAGATCCGATGCATGGAGATCCTCGGAGTTAACCCAGGAATCATGAGCTGGCGAGTATCCTTTCCAGCGCACAAGATATTGCTTCTTCTTCCAACGACCGAATAGTCGTTCTTTGAGTATCTGCTTGACTTCCCATTCCGGTTTGCCTTCTAGAATGTCAGGTGGCGGTTCCAGGAAGTTGGGTCCGTGTTGATCGGTTTCTTTATATGGCGTGAGCAGTGAGGCGTGGAAGACGTCGTGGATTTTCCAATTAGGGGGTAATTTGATTTTATATGCGACTTTGGATATTTGGGAGACTACCTCGAAAGGTCCGTATCTCCTTGGTGATAACTTGGGTGTGATGTTACTTGGGAGTCGTAGATTTGTTCCTTCTAACCAGACTTTGGATTTGACAGGGAATGGTGAATGGCGTGGTCGTTCTTTGATCCAGGATTCTTGCGCTTTACGTTGTGCCTCTTGGGCGGCTTTCCTGGCTTCTTCGATAGCTGAGAGTCGTTGTTCAAGGGATGGGATGTCTGTCTTTCTAGTTGGTTGGTGAACTTGCGGGGTATAGCCAATAAGTAAGTCGAATGGCGTTTTCTTTGTTGTAGCGGAGGGCCAGGAGTTCTTGGTATACTGAGCGAGTGGTAACCAAGTGTGCCAGTTATTCTGCTGAGTGCCACAGAATACGCGTAAGTATTGTTCAAGGGTTTGGTTTGTTCGTTCGCTAGCTCCGTCTGTCTGAGGGTGATAGGCTGTGCTGATGTTTTGGTGGATATTTAGGATACGGCAGAGTTCTGTTGAGAATTTAGACACAAAGCAGACATCACGGTCCGAGATTATCTTGTGGGGTATGCCGTAGTGTGGTATGATGTGGTTCAGGTAGAGTAAGGCGACTCCTTCAGAATCGATGGTTTCATTGCAAGGGATAAAGACGGATGCTTTTGAACAATCTGTGTCGGTGATTGTAAGGATAGTGTCGTATCCTCCTGAGAGTGGTAGTTTGGTGATGAAATCCATAGCAATGGTTTCAAAAGGTCGAGCGTTTTCTGCTGGGGTGATAGGGAACATAGGGGGGTGAGCGGGATGAGTGTTGACTTTGGTCATTTGGCAAGTAGCGCAGCCTTTAATGTACTCAGTTACAAAGATTTTCATTCCGGGCCACCAGTAGTAGGGTGCGATAAGTT
>Ga0307510_10002936_pt1 | contig 19614 bp, 21 predicted proteins | sample 12_EM_MG_FD_207224 | JGI IMG/M metagenome (GOLD analysis project Ga0307510, IMG submission 207224) | Populus trichocarpa ectomycorrhiza microbial communities from riparian zone in the Pacific Northwest, United States - 12_EM | ecosystem: Host-associated > Plants > Roots > Unclassified | place...
AGAGAGAAAGGGCAGGGGGGGCTAAAATATTTTGCTCTTTTTTTTTTTTTTTGTCTTGCTCACTAGGGCAAACCATCTCTTTCAAAATTTTAAATAGATGCCATCAAAAAGAATTTTGTTCACTCCCACTCCCATAATGTTTCTCTCTCTCTCTTTTTACAGAAAAGATACTATTTACCCCACTTACTTTTGACTGTACACTTATTTTTCCAATCCCTCCCCAATTTTGCCAGAACCATTTCTCTACTTTCTATGCTCTGTGCTTGCTGATAATCACATTCCAGGGCTGCTCACAACTCAAGAAAACAAACTGCTGTAGTTGCCTGCCTTCACTCTTCAGATTTATACAAGCTCACCTAATCCCTTGACATCTTGTCCGTAGTTGACACTTAAACACCATGGCTAATCTAAAAAATTTAGCCACAAACGTTAAACACCTCAACGCATCCAATGCATCAGCAATCAATGTGCCTTACTTTACACATGCATCACTCGTAAATCTGGCACCAGCTCTTCCGGGATGTCGCTGGGAGTTTAATTTCTGAGTGTTAAATTGTGTATAATTTTCCTTTCCTTTCTTTCCCGTCATCACTTGTCCTCTATGAAAATTCTATGTATGAAATCTCGGAATCTTTTCGAGTATAACTTGGGATCAACAGCTGAGATAGAAGTGGGATCCACTTGCAAGGACTTGTATGCATGTTCTAGCTTTTTGCTGATATCATAATCTTGGAGGATGTCAATGATACCAAAGTAGAGAACTACATCAAAGATCTCGGTACCATTCTGTGAAGGTGTTGAATTGTTACTTCCACTCCCTGTGCACTGATCCAATTCAGTATTCCTCGACAGACGCTCTGCTCTTGCAGGCATGTTTGCCCCTAGCCGGATAAATGGCCCACTGGAACAGATTTCAAATTAGTACATGCAATGCAAGACACAAAATTTGGCATCCCAACACGCAATCACCAAAATTCAAATAATCAAACTAATAAAGAACAAAACGTGATAATGAGGATGATGATCACTCAATCACCACTGAAATTTTATGTTTTGAAGGCACTTTTCATCATTAATTTTCAAGCTTCCAGGCAGACAAAATAGCATTGTTTTGCAGCTACGGTTTCGAAGTCATTATTAGTCCAATAAATTATTGGCGAAAAATTTGTGGGATAGATACAAGTATCATTGAGGCATACTTGGAGATTAATGCTTCAGTTGCCAATCACATTCATGATTTATCTTTGATTTTCTAAAAGGGATTGGAATAGGACCAGACAAAAATTGTTTTCTATCTAAGAAAGAAAGAAGACCCCACTAACATATGCTGTCCACAAACTACCCCCAATTTCGCCATTAGCTTAAGTCGCTTTGAGTCATTCCAACAAACAGGAATGAATTCAAAGGAACAAATCATCAAATACAGGGCTCCTACGTGGGAAAAGGAAAATGTTTCACTACGGAAAAAGAAAAGCTCAATCACAAATTATAGCTTCACTTTTTGTGCACTGTATCTTTTATTTTCTTGGCTATATGCAAATGACATGTTGATATTTTAAGACAAGCATTCTTCGTTGCTTTTCATAACCAAACTCTGGGGTCCATAAACAACTAAAGTTAAAACATGTGACACATGCCTAGTAGAAAAGAAGATGCCATACCACTTGAAGGGTCCCAACATTTAGACTTTTTATGGCAACAAAAGCCAAATTTAAAAAAAGGGTCATCTGATTTGTATAATGTAGCCAGCACACAAAAACAGGTAAACGATTCAGTTTTCATATAGAGAATGTATCATGTTGTTTAACATCTCTAAGCATAATTTTTGCAATAATCATTTATTTTGATCATTCATATCTTTCACCACAGTTCTTTGTCACCACTTCACATGCACACATTCCCATAAAAGAGATAGCATGGAAGATGTTTAATCTATGCAACCAAGAAAGAGAGGATATAAAATTGTCTTTAGTTGATGACAATAAATACAAATCCTAAAAAGTAATATAAGGAAAATAGATTTGGAAAAGATAAAGCAGAAACAAAGCAAAGCACTAACAATTAGGAGGAAAAAAAACATGAATTCTGAAAAAGAAAATACGTACCTGCCTTCCATGACCCAGTCCATATCGGGCAGCAAATGATAACCACGCATCGATGTTTCCTCATTATGTGAATTTCTTTTTTCTGATATAGGACCACAAAACCAAATTAGCTCAAGGTTGTGTTGTAAATTTGCAAGGTAGCCGAATCACAGGATAAAAGAAATTTACCAAAATGCTTGTCATTTAGTGACATCATCTCATCACTTGAGTAATCATCACGGAAATGAAGACCAATTAGAAGACTGTAATCCATAATCCTCTCTGCTTCCAAGAATTCACAGTCCCTATAAATTTGTCTGAGAAAGAAAGAACAGAAGACAAACATATTTTAACTTGGCAAGATTAATGCCCCACCAGAGAACAAGAAAAAGGACACGAAACTTAAAAAAAAAACTGCAATGCTGTGGAATCTACCTTATGAGTTCATTAAACCATGACCGTTCCAGGCGAAATACGAAGTTTAGATCGAGGTCCTTAAGTGTGGTTGTCTCATCAATTTCACCCTCTGGCTTGTCAGTTGTACGTCCATGAGAAGAACCTTTCAGGTCAAAGCGTTTATGGATGCGGTACTCAGAACAAAACAGATTGCCCATTACAACAAAACGGGTCTGGAATTACATTGAAATGTGAGTAACAATCAGATTGAGAGTAAGCATTTTGGGAAATGATCTGAATGAAATAATCCACTATCCCAATTATACCTTTTGACCTCCCATTGGTTTAACACAATGCACACCAAAGAACTTTGTTACCAATGAGTTCTTGTACTGGCAAACATGTTGGTAATAACTTGGAAGCATCTTAATGAGAACCTGAATAAGGTTCACAAAAGGTGGTGAAAATCTAATCACAGGATAAAAATACATGTTAAAAATAAGTGTCTACAAACTTAAATTGGTGAACAGAACCTAATCACTCATCCCACTTAATACTGCTCGAGTAATAATCACTTTTCATGCATTTTCTTTTCTGTAACATAATGAATGAAGAATTTGAGACTAACCTTGACTTCAGATTTCTTAACGGTTTTGATCATGAAACGGTCATCTTGAGTTAGATAAAAGGAGCTTCCACTCTTCCCAGGGGAGGAAAATTCCCTAAGAGTATCACTTCCACAAATAGCTAGCATGTAGTCCGCTGGATCTATTGCAAACAATTCCCTCAGATGTCTAAATACCAAAAAACCAACCACCACCATAACATAGGAAATCAGAGACAGATTTAATATCTCCTTTCTTGGCTATTCAAAAGAAAATTTGAAAGTGAAGTAATAAAACATTATAAATTCCAAATATCAGCAAAACTTAAAACGTCCTAAAAACAATACCTGAATACCATGGGACAGTAATCCTTCCATTTGAAATCCACAGACTGATGCGGAGGTGTAGACTTCGATCCTTCAGGTGGAAACCTTGTCCAAAACTTCTCTTTGGGATCAAAATCACCCTGTCTTAATTCCCTTGTTATTGACGCATGCTTGCCAACAGAATGCCTAAAAAATACACACATTATCAAATCCAAACTCATTAAAAGAATCTAAAATAAAAAAAAACCACATTAGCCAGTGACCAAATTACCGGACACCCAGTTGAAGATTAAGCATTAAATCATAATTCTTATGCCCTTTTGAAATCGTTTGTCCTTGTTTCTTATTAACCTCACAATCAACAGAACTACAAGGACTTCTTCCTGGCTGCTGCTGCTGCACATTACCCTCACATCCACCTCCATTATCATCACTACCATCTCTGTAAAACATTGACGCCTCAACATTATCAACAATATCACAAGTAATATCACCAGCCTCTCCATCCAACTCCCAAATACATATCCGCGGAAAGTTACCATCCACTGATGATCTCTTCCTCCCTCCCCCTCCAACCGGATCCAAGGCCACTCTTTTAAGATCCTCTCCGCCGCCACAAACCCTCCCATTCCCACTACCAAATGTAAGCATCCCTTTCCCTTTCGGCACCCCATTTTCCCAATACCCTTCATATCTATTCCCATTATCCCAAACCAACACCCCTTTCCCAAAAATCACCCCGTTTTTCCACTCACCAATATACTCATTCCCATTACTCCAGCTATACTTCCCATCTCCATCTTGCAAATTATCCTTCCATAAACCTTGATAAACATCCCCGTTAGCATACCTTTTCTCACCAAACCCATGTTTTTTATCACTCACCCAATTTCCACTATAAGCTTCACCATCTACACCAATAAAAGTACCAAAACCATCCATTTTCCCCAACTTAAAATGGCCTTCATAAGAAGCTCCTGTTGGCCAAGAAAACTTCCCACCTCCATTAGCCTTCCCTTTCTTCCACTCTCCTTCATACATACACCCATCACTCCACAAATACTTCCCTTTCCCATGTGGAACACCATCTACCAACCCCCCGGTATAAATATCCCCATTGGGCAGCACCTTCTCCACCAAGGCACAGCTGGTGTCGACACTGGCGGTAATGGTGGTGGAAGTCGAGTCGCGAGTTGGCGTCACGCGCCGCGAGTTCGGCTGGGATCGGGTTCTCGTCGAGACGATATGGCACGGCGAGGTGACTAGCAAGGAAACGTCTTTGTTGTTGGCTTTGGTTTTGGGGTTTTCTGATAGTGTAGCTAAAAGGGTCTCTTGCATTTTGATTCTTATGCCGGAAAATGCACCGGAAGCAACATTTCCGGCGACAGTGTAATCTTATATGGGGTTGTTTCTTTGCTCTTTTGTGGGTCAAAAATCAAAACTTTAGTGTTACCTTTGCTTCGAAGAATAGGTGAGAGAACAGCAGAGAAAGAAAACAGAGTAATAGATGAGGAAAAGCAAAAGACCAATGACAGAGCGACAGAGAAAGAGAGAGAGGGCAAGCGTTTTGTTGCTGTTGTGTTTGTTATTTGTCTAGGGAAGGTTGCAGCAGGCGTTGGAGCAGCAATGCGAGGGATCGTTTTTGGTGTTTTGAGGAACATAGTGACCAGATTGGGCTTTAGATTGTGGGGGTATTTTTGGTTGATTATGAGTTATTGTTTGGGGGATTTTTGAATTTGTTGAGGGTATCTTGGGGTTGTGGGTGGAAAAGGCAAGAAATAATTAAAGTATGACGACAATTTCTTGATTTATGCAAATTTTATTCATACAAAAGAGGGTTTGATTGATAATGCAACCAACAAACATGGAATTGTGTTGACTCAAATAAAGAAACTATCGAATGACAAATCAATCTTGATTATTTGATAGACTTGTCAAATTATTCTATTTTTAGTTCACAAACTTCTTTTCATTGGCTTTTTTTTTTAATTGTTCACAAATTATTTTATTTTTTATGTTTTAAAACTGAAGCCAGATTGCTCAAGCATATTTTGTTTTTTACTTGGAATTATGTTCGAGTGCATCTAGCTATATAAAAAAAATCAAATTAATATTTTTTAGTGTTTTTTTATGGTATTAATTTGCAAAGATAAAAACATCTAAAAAAAATTATTTTAATACATTTTCAAACAAAAAACACTCTACCACAATACCAAACATGTACTAAAACAAATTTATTTCCTTGAGATTTTTTTTTTGTTAAAATATGAGATGATAACATGAAATTAACTATTTTCTCTTAAAAGATGACCGATTCTTATTGAAAATATTTTTAGAATTTAAAAACATTGAAAAAAAACTGGAAGGGATGGTAAAAATGTTGTTTCTCTAGACATATTGCACTGTGAACATGAATAGTATTTTACCATCTTGCCCTTCAAAGAAACCTCGTAGGCTAATGGTTAAGGGTAAAAGTGTCTTTGCAATATGATTATTTTGACATTTTAGAATTGACCATGGACAAGACGAGTATTTTGCTTTATATTTGTATAGTCTTAATAGTGAGGAATTGTTAGGTTGCCATGAAGGACTTTTTTTGTATTTTCATGTAAATTATCAATTTACTCTTGCAATAATGAGAGGTTTTTTTTTAGTTAAACATAATAAAAAGACCTCATTATGTTGTTGGTTTTGTTGTTGTTGTTGTTGTTGTTATTGGGTTATGATAGAGACAGATTGGTAATTAGTAAATGTAAAGTAAATAAAAAAAAATTGGTTGACTTGTGTTGGGCACGTGTTAGCTACTTCATCGTCTTTGGATGATGTGTACGGATGACTCTAATGGCAAAAAATATCGTTTCAAATGATGCTTGATTAGCCTCAACATTTCCTTCATGACATGACAACTCATGCATTGAAAGGAATTTTGGTTTGGTGTCGACAACTATTTTTTTCCTCTCTCTTCCTTAGTGTTTATGCCATACCCTCAAACTTTCAAATCATCATCTTAGCTTCTCTCTCCTTTCAATTTAGTCTATGTTCTTTGTTTTTTTTTTAAATAATTTATGAAATTAGAATTTTATTTTAATTTTATCCTCATTTAAATTTTTTTTCTTTATCAAATTTGATACTCATTCTTTTAGTTGTTATTTAAGTAATCTAAGATAAGTTTTAAATTTGATTTTTTTTTATGGTTTCACCCTCCATCATTCTTTTTCCTATTATATTTTATCCTCATACTTTTAATTGTTATTTTTTTTTCCAAATGTTTTAGATTGATTTTTTTTTACCCGATTTCATCTTTCAAAATTAAATTGATTTGGATTTTGATTTATTGGTTAAGCCCATGTCTATGATTTCACGGGTTACAAGTTTGAGAATTTGACCTAATGTTATAAGGTTTACTCGAGATTGCTTTGGTTTTGTTTTATCATTTTTTTAAAGCAATTTTTTTTAAAATTTCATTCTTTAGTGTTTATTTAATTGAAGATTTGGATCCTTTTTTTACGGCTTTATACATCCTTTGTTTCTTTATTTGATTGAGTTATCTTGAATGTTTTTTATTTGCTATTCTTTGTTAGATTTATTTTTTAAAAATAAATTTGATTCTTGGAGTAAATACAATTGATTGATTGAATATACATGGATGATCACTTCATTGTGTTTTGTTCGATTTGCTTTTTCGAGTCGTTGCTCTAGTAGCCTATGCAGTTCCTTTTGATATCATTGCACAACCTTTTTGTAATGAGGTTTGATACTTCTCAACAAACTCTTTTTGTGGTGAGAGATATCCATGATTGAATGATAATGGGTCTTGAATGGTCTTTTTTTTATTCTCCTTGCAGGTGTGATATTAGTGGCACATTTTTTTAGTTAGTTGTTGCAAAACATTTTTTCATAGTTCATTTGTTATCGTTGCCTACAGTTTAAATCATATAACTAGATTACCCGATTTTATTGGATCCAATCAAGTTAATGATCCGAGTATCAAATTTTTCTTGTTTTTTTAAAAACACTACCGTCTCCTTAGCTATCTCTTTTTTTTACATTAAAAAAAATTAGACTAGCTTATGGCATAACATAAGTCACCGATCTAGTTAATCTATTCTATATTCCATCTATTTAAATTAAGTCATATATACTAATTAATAATCACACATTAACATTAATGTGATTTTTACTCTGTTTTTCATTTATTGTTTTTTTTTAAATTGCATAAAATATATAAAAATTTATATGATTATTTAATTTAAATGGATGAAATACCAAGCGTACAGAAAATATCTCCTCCTCTAATTGTATAATTGAAAGCTCAACAAAAAAATCCTTTTACTTGGACCAACATCTCTAACATACATTACTTTTTCTTATTTTGTTTTAGCGAAGAAGCGCATCTTAGTCAGAGAAGGCAATGCATAATGTATCCACGTAAAATAATTTGTTTATCTCAAAACTTTGCTAGAGGATCATTAACTTGAACTTCTTTATTCTTAAAGTAGAATTTTCGTAAATTCTTGAAACTGTAAACATGATTTGCATTTCAAATTATTATTTAATGAAGCTTATTAAATACGTCAATTAGGCACAAGCAAAAAAGAAGAAGAAGAAAGAAACTATAACTATGCTCTGAATCTCTCTCTCTCTCTCTCATAATATTATGTTCTTAAGTGAAATTCTACTCCCAATTCAGAATATTTCATTGTTTATATTTAGCCCCTAAAGTTTTATTCAGTTTGAACATTGCTCTAATTTTTTTTTTCATTTTTAGTTCTCAGAGTTGTAATAGAATATACCTTTTGCCACACGTAGGCGTGCGATGTGGCGGGATGTCGGGATCGAGGAGTCGCTAACTAATTGTTTGGTTTAGAGTCACTAGAAGACCCGAGTGTACTAGTCTTATCATAAATTTCAAGGGTAAGAGACTGGTTGTGGCTAAGGAAGGTATTAACACCCCTAGTGCACCATATCTAAGTAAGCTGCATTGTGTGGTCTAGTATGGTTTAAAGGTTTTGATGAGTTTTTAACTGATAGTTTGTCTATGGCTCAATATAAAAATTTACTCCCATGAATAAATCTAACATTTTAAATTTATTATGGGCTTGTATGCCCAAATAAATTCTTATGAGAAGGGTCTATGCAAGTGCCCTGACAAGGTTCACCTATCCTGAAAAGTAAAAGGGTTCTCCACAAGTCGTACATTGTGGTGAAAAATGCTCTCAATTAAAATTGGTGAATATCTAAAATAATCCTGAAAATTTTCTAGTTAACTCCTGATATTTAAATGCCAGCCTACTTATAGGTCTAACATTTTTACCAGGATATTGACCATTAATTTTCATGAATTAAAATTTTTAGGATTATTGAATATTGGCCAAATCTTTAAGGAATTTTACAAACTTGGTGTATATTTCAAAAGATGCAAAGGAAAATCAACACAAGAATTTGTCTAAAACCATGTAAACAAAAAAAAATTATCTCCTTTTATATAAATAAAAATGCATTTTTTAATAAGGATTGTGCCATATGCAATAAGCAGATTTTTTTAAAAAAGTTTTAATGAATTGTTTTTAGGGCCATGTTTAGCAAAACCATATTTTTGTTCAAAACAAAATTGTTAAAACAAATATAAGAACGTATTTGCCAAACACACTCTTAAGCTGAATTTTTTTTTATCAAAACAGTGGCAAACCAAAAAAAGCCTTAAGTATTTAAATTGGTTTTAACCTGATCTGGTCAACCTGAAAATATTGGTTCAACCATGAACCGAATCAAAAACCAAGGTTAAACCCAAAACTAAACCAGACAAAGATTTAAATTGAAAAAAAAAATGAAAACTAAAAAAAAACATAAATTTTTTTAATGAAAAATAGATCAAATACCAAGAAAAACAAAGAACATGAAGAGCATTTAAACTCAAACCCAACAATAAACAGCAAACCGTACTAGATTTTAAGCCATAAAAGGCATTGTTTTGTTCGCAATCAAGCATGGATCAAGAATCAAATATCTATTTGCTTCAATTATTACTCAAACGTCATAATTTTTTTTTTGTCAAAAATGAGTTTAGGTTCAAACCGAAACCATAAGATTAAAACCCACAAAAATACGTTATTGATACATGAAAACCCTAGATCATTTATGATATATGAACTTACAGAAACCAAAATCAAATTAAAATGAAAACTAAAACTAACACTCAAGACAATGTTCATCGGATGAACATCAACTTAGGTTGCCCCAGAAAACCCAACGTACTCTGTCAAACCTAAAAAATACATTTTAGGCCTCTAAATCAAGCTCTTTTAGCCCTAACAAACCATATTATCATAAACAAGCATATTTGAATAAAAAATATTAACAAATAATCTCGAATCATCAATAACCTATATAAGATTTCAACTTCCAAAACTAAAGCCTTATTATCAACCAACAAAAATATCAAAACTCAATCCAAAACTGACTCTTTAAATACTTGACACCCAAACTAAACTCAAGAATTAAGAATATGTATTAGCAACCTAGAAAAAACCATTAAACTCCTACTTCTACCTTAGAAAGATTTCAAAACTACTATACTTCATCAAAACCAAACACACAAACACCTTTTAAACACCCCAGCAACATTAACAACAACTTTGAAATATGATTAATTAATCAAAACAATATTTTCATTCATCAATTCACATAAATACTAAAACATAAAATAATGCTAGAAAGATTAAAAAATATATCATTAAACATTAAAAAAAAAAATGAATTGGCAGGCCACATGGATTTCACCTTTGAGTTTTCACATAGTTATACCTTCTCTAAGTTTGCTAGTTATAGGTTGCTACTTCCCTTCTCTTTTCCTTTATTCTTTCCCTTTCCATATCTATTCTTTTCAAAGCTTGCTAGAACTTCTATATTAGGTCTTTGAACTTTCACACTAGGGTATTTCTATAGAGCATATCCTCATGTTTTTCTATTTTCTCTGTTTTTTTTTCTTTCTTTGATTTCTAAGGGTATTTATAGGGTTTTTCTATTTTTTTTTTATGGATTCCCTCAAAGACTGATCAAAACTCAGTTCTTTAATCAAAATAAAAGAGTTTTGGACAAATATTAACAGCTGAAACCTTTGTCCTTCAATGATTTTTGGAGATGATTGTTTTGCTTATGTGATTTTCTTTTTCTTGAAGACAAAGACATGCATTTCTCACCTTCTGATCTCAGATGAAAGATTTATGGCTGTTGATAAGAACCATATGGGAGTTTTTAAGTGTGAACACATAAAAAAGCTAGTTGATTTTGCACAAATATGTATCTTAGTCAAGACTGATTGAGTTGACCATTTTTGAGGTTTCGCCGGAGAAACTCTAATGTAAACGTCATAAGAGACCACTAAACTTGTTAGAGAAGATGCACACCTTTCGTTTGGATCTATCATTGCTCCATTTGGAGGTCTATAGCTCTATATTCATTCGCTTAAAGGTGCCAACTCGATTAGTCTAGAATCTAAAAATGCAATGATGGCTGATCAAGGACAAGATATTGGAGACTTCCATAAAAGAATTGAGATGTAAACGTTCAATTTCATGGAAATAGGATTGTAGAGGGGATGTTTCTTTTCCATTTGCAAAAAACTTCGTGACATTTGGAGGTCTAGAACTCCACAATGAGCTCTTAAAAGGTGCTAACCCAATCATCCAAAATTGCCAAGGAATGAGATGAATAATGGGTGAACGACGCATTGTCTAGGTTAAACCCCTGAAACTTAGGGTTTTTAATTTGGGGTCTAACATAATTCGTTTTAGTCCATATTCTTCCAATTACTTTTAATTGCACATGTAATTACCCCCCAAACTCTTAATTTCATACAACGTCACATATGTTAAACTCAATCATCAACCCCAAAGTTTAACATCATTTTCACCTTGGTCCTTGGTTTCTGATTTATGCATTTAAACCTTTAATTGACATCAAACTTTCAATTTTCTTCAATTTGGCCACTGATTTTGTTAATTTCAGCCTTTGAAGTCTCACGTCTTTTATTATTTAGTTCATGATTTTAAATTTCTTCAATCAAACCTCTAATTAGCTATCAAAATTTAATTGTTTTCATAACTAAGCCTCTAATGACCAATTAAACTTTTTAAAGTCCAATTTCAGTCCCCAAGCTTCATTTTTTTTTTCAATTGACACCCAAATTGACTAAAAAAACTGATTCTCCTTGCAATTAAGTCCTCAATATAATCAATTAAGCCTTTCAAAAATCCTCATTGAGTCCTTACTCATCCAAATTAGTATTTCTTTACTCCAAATAAAAATATTTTCACCGAATGGGTCTTTTGCTAATCAAAATTGGGTTGCTAATTTTGTCAATCTTGTACATTCTGGTCCTCCAACTTTTCCACCTATTATTTTGATCATTCACCACCAACTTGAGCAATCTTTTAAACTTTCTTCATGTGTATCCTCTTGTATTTTTTAATTTTTTTTTCTATTTTTTATGGGGTAAAAAATGAGTAATAACACCTTTTAATATCATAATTTCTTTAGGTGGTGTTAAATTTTCTATAAAAACTTTAAACAATGGCTTGTTGGAAGAAGATAACTGAAATGCCAACCACTAGTTACCACTTGATGAAATTTGTCACACTTAAAAAGGTATATAGGACCATTATAAAAGTTATTCTTAATGGCAATTTAGTTGGTGGAGATCAATAGAAGGAAGAGCATAAATTGAAATAAGTTTGACTTAATTTTAGGGCTAATTATAGATATAGTCCCCAAACTAATGTTATGATATCAATACCCTTATCATCATAATTGTTTTCTTTAGAAATTGTTTATGGAGAGTGTAATAATATAGCAAGTTAGTTTGGGGTATATTTATCATTAACCCAAGCTTTTATAATGGCTTGAAAACTTTTGTCTCTACGTGCTTGTGTGAATATACACATATAAATTTGAATTAATTGTGACCTTGATGAGTTGGTTTAGTGGTTAAGAATGTTCGCTTTGAACATGTTTGGTATTGTGATAAAAGTTGCTTTTCAAAGTGCTTTTTGCTTGAAAATGTACTAAAATAATATTTTATCATATGTTTAAATTTGTTTATGATATTAATACATCAAAAAGATCTAAAAATACTAAAAAATTAATTTTAAAAAAATTAAATTTTTGTAAAAATACTTTCCAACCGTAAAAAACAAACATAACCTTCTTTCTTGATTTTTTGAATTTGAATATTGGGTGTTCATCTATGAAGATTTTTTTTTAATGTACTAGGTCAATATGGAAAAGGTATTTTCTTAGATCATCTCAAAATCATTTAATCTCGATTGGCATATGAGCTGGAGGATATCTTTTACTATTGAATAAAAAAATGAGTTCATTTTTGAAATATTAATTAAAAGTTTTTAACTATTGAAGATGTATGAGTTGATTTTGATTTTTGAAGGATTGGATATTGGATGGAAATGACTTGAAGAAACATTTGTGCCTTAGTCCAAATCTATTAGATTTTACTTTGTTATCACATTGGCTACTAGTCGTCTAGCTGTGACAAATATTCTTAAATATTTACAAAGAGAGTTTTTATTTAATATAGACATGTAAAAGTCTATACATTTTTTTTGGGTTGAAAAAGTGTTTAATTTGGGTGGAAATTTGAAAACTTAACACCATTAAGAAAATCACTCAATTGAAATGTCATGTATATTTTGAGGACCAATAAGAAAACAAAAACACTGAAGAGCATTTTTTCATCAAAGAAAGCAAGTATTTGGACTAAAACTAGCAAAAATAATTCTAGGGACAGAAAGGCAAGTTTGAGATAATGAATTTGTCAATCGAATGCATGTTTATCCATGGGAATGTGATCTTTCAAACATGTCCAAGGGGCAAGGAGGGAGAGTGCTTTAAAAATAGACTAGAGAATAAAACAGGGACCAATGCTTGTGAACATGCATTGCTTAACTTCTAGCTTATATGGTTCTGTTTTGGAAGGACAAAACTTCACAATACTCCTTCACAAGTCCTTTTCTATGCTGTCATTAACATCTGATGACAAGAGACATTAGAATGACAAATTTTTGGTCATGTTTAATTATTGCCTCTTTCCATTTTCATCACGGGGAGATTCCATTTATATATATATATATATATATATATATATATATATATATAAAATTAAAGTTTAAGAAAAAAAATTAAGTGGATTTTATATAAAATTATGGTGTTTGCTAATTAATTAGACAATTTTAAAACTATAGCCGATGCAAATCGCAGTTTTAACCACGTTTCATTACATTACCCAGCAAACATTGAAATCCAAGATGATAGTATAAAAAATAAACCCACTTCCTAATTGAAGTTAAAGAGTTAAGTTCATAGACTCGTCCAAGAAATACATGAATTTTTATGGAATGTGAAAACCACCATTACATTTTTGTATACTGTATATGCCATGAATACATCTATTTCAACTGTTCACTACATTCCTTTTGTGGTTACTATGGCAGTCCATCCTTGCAGTATATTCGGGAAAGAGGAAAACAAAGAATGGGGTAAATCAAAAGGGAAAAAAAGGCGGTGAGGTTTATGCTGCCAGTGAAAAAATTCTATCAGGACATGATTCCCAGTTGCCCTTTTCCTTGGCTTCCTAATAATCGTCGATATAGCAGTAATTAAGTTTGGCTGCCTTTCTCCTTCACTAACCGCCGAGGCTTCCAACCTCTCTCTCTTGCATCTTCCATGCCTGCGATCTTATGAAAAGAATTCATATTATCCTCTAATTTACCAAAAATATGCAGTAGAAGCATCATGAAGCGTGTGCCAAAGACAAATGCATAGGTGCAAATACAGCAAGATCACTACTTCATGGCTGTATTTACATGTAGTTGCCTCTGCTTTAGTCGTAACTTTTCTTCTTTGGCCTTTGCGTACTCTCCATTCTCTAAGCATCCATGATCAGTTCTCAGCCTAGAAACTGTTGGTGGCAGCTTCTCATGTGTATAAAATTTAAAGTCAGCAGCTATGAATGGAGGCCTTATCCTATACTGCAGAGGAGCGCATGACATTCTCGTAAAGAAAGATAACTAGCACTGTTCATGTCTTTTACCAATCTTGAGTCCAGTTGAGAATAATTAGGCTGCAATCTGCAAGGAAGAAGGAACAAAAGGCAAAGTAATGGTGCCATGCTTGAGATAATGACGAGTAAGATGATAATCGATCTCAATGTGCTTAGTTCGCTGATCATGAAAAACCGAGTTGTGAGCAATCTGAATAGAACTCTAGTTGTCACAATACACAGGAGTAGGATGAGAAAAGAAAACTCTCATATCAGCAAGTAACCAACGTAACCAAATAATCTTTTTGGTAGTAGATGCCATGGCAGAAGCTGAAGGAAAGTCGAAATACCAGATTTTGCAGAAGCAGAAGACAAAATATCACTCCAAAAAAAATTACAGAAACTGAACGCAAATACCAAATTGCAGAAACTGAAGAGAAGATGAAATACCAAAACAATTGCAGAGACATAACAGAAATACCAAATTGCAGAAGCAGAAGGAAAGTCAAAATACCAGATTTTGCAGAAGCGGAAGACAAAATATCACTCTAAAAAAATTGCAGAAACTGCAGAAATACCAAATTGCAGAAGTAGAAGGAAAGTCAAAATACCAGATTTTGCAGAAGTGGAAGACAAAATATCACTCTAATGTTTTTTTTGCAGAAACTGAACACAAATACCAAATTGCAGAAATTGAAGAGAAGATGAAATACCAAAACAATTGCAGAGATAAAATAGAAATACCAAATTGCAGAAGCTGAAGGAAAGTTGAAATACCAGATTTTGCAGAAGCGGAAGACAAAATATCACTCTAAAACAATTTGTAGAAACTGAACGCAAATACCAAATTACAAAAACTGAAGAGAAGATGAAATACCAAAACAATTACAGAGACATAACAAAAATACCAAATTGCAGAAGCTAAAGAATCCAAAATAAAGGTTCAGATATTAATTCTTCAGCCGCAAGCACACAACTTGATCTTCATCCTCTATCTTTTAATAGGTCAAACAACCCATGTCTGATGTTTTGAAAAATGGATCTGAAGTTAAGCTTCAAAGGAATGCATTGAGCGTGCTGGAACATCTTAAAAGGAATGAAGTGGATGATGATAACGATTTTGATATGAGCAGTGGCTCTGACATTGGTGAACATGATTTCTACAGGGGCAGCGAGTTCCATAAAATTAGTAAGCCAAGGGTTCGATCAACCAGGCTCTGATACCATGTTAAAGTAATTCAGATCAAACATAAAAGGAGGCTAGAATTTTCAATAATCTGTTTATTATGAGTGCTTAAGTTAACCTAAATACAAAAGAATTATATATAGGTTAAACTGAAAATACTATTCTACCCTTAATAAATAAGACTAGATAAATATTATTTAAAGCCATGGTGGAGGTTACCACATAAGAGTATGTCTACAATATTTCCTGTATACAATATTTTCTATATAAGTAAATTCTATAATATGCCCCCTCAAGCTGAGGGTGGAAGATCAACCCGAAACTTGAAACGAAAAGCAGTAAACAAAGAAGTAGGAAGTGGCTTAGTGAAGACATCGGCATGTTGATCCTGAGAGGAAATAAAACGAATCTGAATCTCCTTCTCTGCAACTCTATCTCAGACAAAATGATAATCGACCTCAACATGTTTTGTGCGAGCATGAAAAACAGGATTCGCAGACAAATAAGTGGCACCAAGGTTGTCACACCAGATGATAGGAGCAGAAGCAGACGGAATCTGGAGATCTGTTAATAAGTACCGAAGCCAGATAACCTCAGCAGTGCCATTGGCAAAGGCTTTGTACTCAACTTTAGTAGAAGAGTGAGCAACTGTGCGTTGCTTACCGGATTTCCACGAAATCGACGTCTGACCAGAAAACACAAGGTAACCACCTGTAGATTTTCTATCCTTAACACTGCCTGCCCAATCTGCATCTGTAAAACCATGTAAGGCAAAAGAAGAACTGCGAGTAATATGTAAGCCATGTGATGCCGTACCCCGAAGATAATGCAAGATGCGTTTCACGGCAGCCCAATGAGAATTTATAGGAGCATGCATAAACTGACAGACTCTGTTAACAACAAAGCAAATATTCAGGCGCGTAAAAGTGAGATATTGTAGGGCACCCATAATTTGGCGAAAACATGTAGTAGCATCAGAAAACAATGGATCGGGCAGAATGGTAGCTTTGGATGTAGAGATATGAGTATCAACAGGTTTGCAAGATAACATACCAGCCCGAGTGAGGACGTCAAGTGTATATTTATGCTAGTGGAGCATAAGACCCATACTAGCAGACTGAACCTCAATACCCAAAAAATAATGAACAGAACCCAAGTCGCGAAGCTTAAATTCTGAGCTCAGTAGCTGAATGAGGCGTTGAAGCAGAAGAGAGTTACTACCCGTAAGCAGAATATCATCAACGTAGACCAAAAGATAACAAATATCAGCACCAATAGAGAAAATAAACAATGAGGTATCTACCTTAGAGGCACGGAAACCAATAGATAACAGGAAATCATTCAGACGAGTGTCCCAAGCCCGCGGAGCCTGTTTTAAACCATATAAGAGATTTATGCAATCGACACACATGAGAGGGGAGAGCAGAATCAACAAAACCTGGAGGTTGTTTCATGTAGACCTCATCGTCAAGAACACCATTGAGGAAGGCATTATGGATATCAAGCTGATGAATTTTCCAACCACACGAAACGAGAATGGAGAAGACTAATCTGACGGTCGCCTGTTTGATGACAGGACTAAAGGTTTCAGAGTAATCAATACCTTCTTGTTGAGTGAAACCTCTAGCAACCAGACGTGCCTTATACCTGTCGATGCTACCATCAGATCTGCATTTAATCTTGTACACCCACCGACTACCAACAACATTCATGGAGGGGTGAAACGACACTAAGGTCCAAGTTCTATTTGCGCGTAAGGCCTGAATTTCCTCACGCATAGCATTATGCCACGCCTCATATCTGTTAGCACCATTAAAAACAAGTGGCTCATGAGAGGGAGGAGAAACTACCCGACTGAAGGAGGCAGCAAAGGTTACGACAGTGGTGGTGGACAACATTGTCTTGGGCTGTCTTGAACGAAGGACCATGGCATGTTGACAAGCAGCTGGGCATGGAGAAGTGTGGCCTATACTTGGAAGGTGCTAAAGAGGATATGAGGAGAGGTCTACACAGAGATGCAGACCAGCTGGAGAAGCAGTGGAGGGACTGGTCGGCACTGCAGACACTGGTGAGGCTGCTGCAGAACTGGGATGCTCTACTGTAGAACCGGGCTGCTCTGCTGCAGCAAACCTAAGAACATGCGCATCCAGTGATGGAGAACCTGTTCCTGCACAATGATCATTGGAAAGACAAGCATATGGTGACAGTATGGCAATGTGGGATAGTGATGAAGGGGTGGCAGAATCTATGGGCAAAGGGGTAGTCTAGTGGGGTGCGGCAAAGGGCAGAATTAGGTTGTTGTTGGGGCCAGTTTGGTAAGTAGTAGGCTGAAAACATGGAGGAGGGTTCAAGGATGGAAGATAGGTAGGTTGGGTAGGAGGTACCGGTGAGGATGTTACCTGTTCAGACTTCGCAAAAGGAAAGATATTTTCATGAAAACGAACATGATGGGAGATATAAATACGATGAGATTCTAAATCAAGACAATGATAACCAAGATGGGATGAGCTATAACCTAAAAACACACAAGGAGCATAGGTGTAAATATGCAGTAGAAGCATCATGAAGCGTGTGCCAAAGACAAACGCATAGGTGCAAATATGCAGTAGAAGCATCATGAAGCGTGTGCCAAAGACAAATACATAGGTGCAAATACAACAAGATCACTATTTCATGGCTGTATTTACATGTAGTTGCCTCTGCTTTAGTCGTAACTTTTCTTCTTTGGCCTTTGCGTACTCTCTATTCTCTAAGCATCCATGATCAGTTCTTAGCCTAGAAACTGTTGGTGGCAGCTTCTCATGTGTATAAAATTTAAAGTCAGCAGCTATGAATGGAGGCCTTATCCTATACTGTAGAGGAGCACATGACATTATCGTAAAGAAAGATAACCAGCAAGGTTGTTAAAATCGCGTTTTGACTCGTAAAATCGTATGATTTTACGAGTCAAAACATGCTTTGCGTGTTGAATCGTTTGGAAAAATAGAAAATGGGTGAAATCGGGTGAAAACGTTGAAATCAGGTGAAATCGCATAAAATCGCGATTTCAGGACCGATTGAACGATTTCACCAATACGCATAAACTAAAGTAAATGTTTCTCCCATGCTCCAGCTGTCCGGCGCCTATTGGCTGGCTAAATGCACAGTCACTCCAAATCTTCACTCCAGTCATCGCGCTAGATCGCATTTTGGGTGTTTCTTCCTTTTCACTGAATACAAATCCCTAATCTCCTTCTCTATTAACCAACCGGCTACCACAAAAGCGGCGACGATCAGTCCAGTCTTCACTCCAATGACCCAATCATCGGTCCGGTCTTCACTCCAGTCATCAGTCCAGTCTTCACTCCAGTCACCAGTGCTCACGATCACGACTTTCTTTTCATCAACAGCGGCGAGGCGGCGACGATCTCCTTTCTTTCCCATCATCAACAACTCACGGCTTCCTCTTCAATCTTCATCAACAGCGGCAAGCCGGCAACTATCTTCTTTCTTTCCCATCATCAACAGCTCACGACTTCCTCTTCATCAACAGCAGCAGGCGACATCGCTCTCCTCTTCAGCCTTCATCATCAACGACTTCCTCTTCACCGTAAGTTGCTCCCCTGTATCTTCAGCCTTCATGTGATTGCCCATGATGTAATATTCCCCTGTGTAGGCCTTCAAAATGTTAAAATGTAATAATGTAATATTCCCCTGTACAGATGTTGATGAATTGAATTGATGGAATGATTTTAATGATTTTAGTGTAAAGCTAATGTTTTGCTTAGTATCCTGATCAAGGTCCTTTCACCGAAATCCATCAATATTGCCCCGGATAGGATTCCTGATAATGTTTTGTAAAACTGTAAAAGCATTGAGTTCGTTTAGTATGATGAATTGATGGAATGATTTTAATGGAATGTGTTTGCCTGATTGAATGTGTCTGTGGAATGTGGAAATTAGAATGTGTCTCTGCCTGATTTTA
>Ga0307510_10002937_pt1 | contig 19604 bp, 13 predicted proteins | sample 12_EM_MG_FD_207224 | JGI IMG/M metagenome (GOLD analysis project Ga0307510, IMG submission 207224) | Populus trichocarpa ectomycorrhiza microbial communities from riparian zone in the Pacific Northwest, United States - 12_EM | ecosystem: Host-associated > Plants > Roots > Unclassified | place...
GCCAGCATGAAGGTGAAGATCAGCGGCATCCAGTCGAAGATCATCTTCTGGGTCGGATCCGGCGGCGTCGGGTTCAGCTTCATCTGGAACCACATCGTGATGCCCATGATGATCGGCCAGATGCCGAGCGCAAGATAATGCCCGAACACCGGCAGATGCGTCGGGTCGAAGCTGAGCAGGCCGAACAGGTTGAACAGATTGGTCGGGTCGGGCGCCGAAAGGTCCTTGATCCAGCCGTAGAACGGCGCGTGGCGCATTTCGATGGTGACGAACAGCACCTTGTAGAGCGAGAAGAACACCGGGATCTGCAGCGCCACGGGAAGACAACCGGCGATCGGGTTGATCTTCTCCTTGCGGTAGATCTCCATCATCTCCTGCTGCTGCTTCTGGCGGTCGTCGGGATAGCGCTCCTTCAGCGCGGCGAGTTGCGGCTGCACCGACTTCATCTTCGCCATCGAGGCATAGGATTTGTTGGCGAGCGGGAAGAACAGCAGCTTCACGATCACGGTCACCAGCAGAATGGCGACGCCGAAATTGCCGAACAGGTGGAAGAAATAGTCGAGCGCCAGGAACATCGGCTTGGTGATGAAGTAGAACCAGCCCCAGTCGATCAACAGGTCGAAATGGTTCAGTTCGAGCTGCTTGTTGTAGCCGCCGTGGCCGGCCAGCGGGAAATTGATGCCGACGACGCCGGCTTCCTTGGCGCCCGCGAACAGCCGCGCATTGGCGCTGCCGGTGCCGCCGATCGCAATGGTCTGCGGATCCTGCAGATAATCGGTCTGATAACGAACCTTGGGGCCCGGCTCTTCGGCGAGGAAGCGCGCCTTGAGGCGTGCCGACGTGTCGGGCAACAGCGCCGCGGCCCAGTACTTGTCGGTGATGCCAAGCCAGCCGTTCGTCACGTTGAACTCAAAACCCCGCCCGCCATTGCCCAGGACGGGCGCCTCGGCGACGGACTTGTAGCCGTGCTCCTGCAGGCCCTTCTCACCGAGATAGCCGATCAGGCCTTCATGCAGGATGTAGTAGCCCGAGACCTCAGGCGTACCGTGACGAGAGATAAGAGCGAACGGATAGAGCGTAACCGGCGCACTGCCGACATTGGTGACGTCGTCCCTGATGGTGAAGAGATAGCGCTCGTCGATTGCAATGGTGCGGCGGAAGGTGAGGCCTTCGCCATTGTCGTATTTGAGCGTCACCGGGTTGCTCGGCGACAACGCGCCCGTGCCCTCCTGCTGCCACACCGTCTCGCGATCGGGAATCCGCGCCGTCGAGCCCGAGGCCGCGACCCAGCCGAACTCGGCATAATAGGGATGAGCCGTGTTCGACGGCGAGAACAGCACGATCGCGGGCGACTTCGGATCGACGGTGTCGCGGAATTTCTCCAGCGACAGGTCGTCGATGCGCGCGCCCTTCAGCGCAATGCTGCCGGAAACCCGCGGCGTCTCGATCTTGACGCGGGGCGAGGCCGCGATCGCGGTGTCACGGCTGACGACGGGCGCAGCCGCGCCCGGCTGGCCGGCGGGCGTAGCGGCCGCACCTGGTTGCGGCGTGGTCGATCCCGGCGCGGTCGACCCTGGTGTGGTCTGCGGCGCCGGCTTGGCGAGTTCGGCCTGGCTCTGGGTTTGCGCGCGCTGCCGCTCCATCTGCGGCATGTTGTAGAAATACTGCCACGCGATCAGCACAAGGCCGGACAGAATAACGGCGAGGATGGTGTTGCGATTGTCGGTCATCGTTTTTGAGATCTCGCCATTCAATTCGGATTGCGGCTCGCGCCGCCCGGTTCCGACTGACGTCGGAACCCACTGTCTTTTCGTTTTGACGCGTTTTCTTGACGCGAACCGGTACCCACTTCGCTCGAAAACGCTTTCGTCGCCGGCTGCCGGTCGAGGCGATGCAGCGCCGAACGGAGATCGTCGAGCATGGTGGCGAAGTCGCGGGTGAGCGCCGCCCGGCGGCCCACCAGCACATAATCATGGTGTGGTCGCATGGATATGACGTCCAGCCGCTTCACGAGTTCGCGAAGCCGGCGCCGGATGCGGTTGCGCTCGGTGGCGGTACCGTTCTTTTTGGTAACGGTGAAACCGATCCGGACCGGGCCATCATCGTCGCGGAGGCGGCCCTGCACCACGAAGGCAGCGCTGTTTGCCCGCGTGCCATTGGCAACGGCGAGAAAGTCCGCCCGCTGCCTCAGCCGATCCATGAATGAAATCTCCGGAAGATCCGGCTCAGGCGCTCAGACGCTTGCGGCCACGCGCACGGCGAGCGGCGAGAACCTTGCGGCCGCCGGCGGTGGCGAGACGGGCGCGGAAGCCGTGACGGCGCTTGCGCACCAGTTTGCTGGGTTGATAAGTCCGCTTCACGGGGTAGTTCTCCGCTGACCGGGCAATTTTGCCTGTTGGATTGAGATCAAGTCCGGTGATGCGGGCCGGCCCGAAAATGGGCCATTTACGGCCCAAACGAGCCGCCCCCGGTGGAACCGGGCCATCGCGGACAGTTGGCGCGGCTTATACGGGAGCGACCTGTTTTCGTCAATGTCGGGGGTTGCCGCAGCCGCCGTTCTTTGAAACGTCGCAATTGGGGCGAATATATCTGTTTTCGCGGGGTTTTTAGAGGCGAGAAGGCGGCGTGCCCAAGTCCCGTGCCGACGTCCTGGCAAGGTCAGGACATTAGCGATCGGTAATTTGACCGCGCGGGGGCTGAAACGCATCCTCGGAATCAGTGTACGGGTGAGGACCAGCGCCGGTCTCTTTTCCGGCGGAGCTCCAAGCACAGAGATATCAAGGCGGATATCGTGTCAGCGACCGACGACCAGCCGACCCCTCAAGCGCCGCAGCCCTCGGGCTCGCGTCGGCTCGGCCTGTCCGGCAAGCTGCTGCTGCTGACGATCCCGCTGGTGATGATCGCCCTGCTGATGATCTACGTGCCGTCGATCGCGAATTTCTGGACCAACCGGCTGAACGACCGCCTCGCGGCCGCCAACACGGCTGCCCTGGTGCTGGATGCCGCGCCGCTCGGCATGGTGCCGGATTCGCTGGCGCGGCAGATCCTGACCAGCGTCGGGGCGCGCGCGGTCGCCATCAAGATGGGGCAGCAGCGCCGGATGCTCGCCGGCGCCGACCTGCCGCTGACGATCGATCGCGACATCGACATGCGGACCCTGACGGTGTGGTCCGCAATCGTCGAGTCCTTTGAGACCATGCTGGAGACCGGCAACCAGACCATCCGCGTGGTGGGGCCCGCGCCCGGCGGCGCTCAATTCATCGAGGTGGTGGTCGATGAAAAGCCGTTGCGGCTGGCGATGTACCGCTTTTCCCGCAACCTGCTGGTGGTCTCGCTGGGAATCGCGATGCTCGCCGCAGGGCTGGTCTATCTGGCGCTACATTATCTGTTCGTCCGCCCGATGCGGCGGCTGACGGCGAATCTGGTCGGCTTCCACGAAAATCCCGAAAGTGCCGCGCGCATCATCGTGCCGAGCCAGCGCGGCGACGAGATCGGTGTGGCGGAACGCGAATTGTCCGACATGCAGCGCGATCTCGTTTCGATGCTCTCGCAGAAGAGCCGGCTCGCCGCGCTCGGGCTTGCGGTGTCGAAGATCAACCACGATCTGCGCAACCTTCTCGCGTCCTCGCAATTGCTGTCGGATCAACTCGCCAGCGTGCCGGACCCGCGCGTGCAGCGCTTTGCGCCGAAACTGATGCGCTCGCTGGAGCGCGCCATCGATTTCTGCCAGTCGACGCTTTCCTATGGCCGCGCGCAGGAGGCCGAGCCCGATCGTCGCATGATCCTGGTCGAACCCGTGGTGACCGAGGTGCGCGAATCCGCCGGCCTTGCCGCCGACGCCTCGATCACCTGGATCAGCGCGATCGAGCGCTCGCTCTCGATCGACGCCGATCCCGACCAGCTGTTTCGCGTGCTGCTCAATCTGGTGCGCAATGCCGCCCAGGCGCTGGAAAGCGCCAAGGGCGACGCGGCGGCCTTGCAGATCCGCATCACCGGCCGCCGCGAAGGCTCGGTCGCGATCATCGAGGTCTCCGACACCGGCCCCGGCGTGCCGGCGAGGGCGCGCGAGCATTTGTTCGAGGCGTTCCAGACCTCCGGCCGCCCCGGCGGCAGCGGGCTTGGGCTGGCGATCGCCGCCGAACTGATCCGCGCCCATGGCGGCGACATCCATCTGGTCGAAGGCACCATCGGCGCCACCTTCCGGGTCTCGATCCCCGACCGCCCGGTGGAACTGCAGAGCGTCCGCAACGAGCGGGCGCGGGCGTAAAGCGCGGCCATTTCCACGTCATTCCGGGACGATGCGAACCGGAATCCCGATGTGATTACAGGGAGATTGCATCGCCCCGCCATCGCACGGCCCGCAATGACATCGGATTAACTGCCCCGGATTCGCCGGTCAGAACCTGCTTTCCGGGACCTTGCAAAGCCGGGCGGGAGCGGGTAGCTAAAGCGCTCTTTCGCGACCGTCCGGACCTTGTTCGGACGCATCCGGGCCCCTTAAGGTCCAAATGCACAAGCGAAAACGCGCCCGTAGCTCAGCTGGATAGAGCACCAGACTACGAATCTGGGGGTCAGGAGTTCGAATCTCTTCGGGCGCGCCAGTACTTAGTCACTACTTACCGTGCAAAAATTATTGGCCTTTTACGGGATTTGCAAGGAAGAGTAGCCCGGAAGCACCGAGCTTCCCTAAAAGAACCCTTTAACTTACGTTGATATTGCCACGGCGATGGTCGACGGGTCTCTCACTCGGCCAACAAAAGCCTGACCTTGCCAAGGTCGGGGTCGAGGGTTCGAGCCCCTTCGCCCGCTCCAGATTTTCCTTCACGAACACAGCGCCTTAGCCGCTCCCATAAGGGGGCGGCGGTGGCCGCTTTCGACTTGGGGACGTTTGGGGGACGTCGCTTCGGCCGGGGCGTTTTCGGGGTAGGGACGATAAGCGCTAGGACGCGTAATCGCTTGCAAAACCGTCCGGTTGATTCGCCAGCAACTTATTTTTAGGGGCTTAAAATTCAAGTTGTGCCTGTGCTGCAGGGGCTTCCTGCATTTCGTACAAACCCAATTTTTAGAATTGTACGACCTTTGCGCAGACGGTTAATCGTCCCTTCGCGCTCGAAGCCACTAGGAAGCATTTCTAGTGGAGCGGTCTGAAATCCGCGATCTTCCGCCCACGATCCCATAGCTCGACGGCGCGACCATCAATAAGGAGTTTTGCGCGCTCCTTGGCGGCTTCGTCGTCCTCAACCATGAGGTCCACGCGATGGACGATATGGCCATCCGGTCCGATCACGTACGCTCTGTAAGCGTGCATGGAAGTGTCCCCAAGTGGTTTCGCTGGACAGATTCTAGCTTGGTCCAGATGGGCGACAAGCAGTTTAGGATGGTTATAAACCATCAAATTAAGCCACTGAATATTTCAACTTAGGCCGCTCACTTGGAACAGTCGGCGACACTGCAACGACCAGCGGTGCCAGTGCTCGTAGCCCAATAAAGTCCGCTGACGGGCCCATTCGAGACCAGCCGCGATGCGCATCCAGTGTCGGAATAGACGGGTCCGGCTAAGTGTTCGACGCCTTATCCTTCGACGACGTTTTCGGCCTGACTTCAGCGTCCCCGGCAGGTACTTCGCGCTCGATCAACCGGGCGATCTCGGCTAGTCCATCGTCAAACTGCGCTGGCGCGGGCGGCGTCGGCGGTTGTGGCTGATGCAGGAAGCTAGTCAAGGCGGTGAACAATTTCACGGGCATTCCCCGGCGCTGTTCAAAACCAAGAGCAGCTTACGGAAGTCGTTCCAACTTGAGGAAAATTGAGTCGGACAGCGTTAACGGCTGGTATGCGGCTTCGAGACGCGATGACGCAACGACGCGGAACTCTCTTGCCAGCCCGCCTGCGGACGCCTAATATTCCTGAGTTCCACGTCGTTGGTTTCAGCCATGACGAAGCCGCCGCCCTCAATGATTGACGCATTGGAGCGCCCTCGCTGCCCAAGGTGCGGAATACGGATGGCCTTTGCCGGAGTCACGCCCGGATCATCGAAAGAATTCGAAACGCGTAAATTCGAATGCTCGAAGTGCGGCACCGCTAAAGATTGCCAAGTTGCGAACGACCCGATTCCAGATGCGATGAAATGGCTCCTCAGCCCTTTGCAGCCGCCTGCATAGCTTCCCGCTCATTTAGCATCCAGTGGAGTCCGACGCCACGCGCCTGCCTCATCGCATGGTGCGTGCTGTGCGGCGTCAAACTCATAGGTCTTAACCTTCGGGCGGCACAATTCGCTCCCGTCGAACTAAGTCCCAGCACCGGATGGACGAGCCGATGATCATTGGCTTTAGGGCGCGACCCAATAACTCTCGATATTTTACGTGCTTGATCGCGGTTTGTGTTTTTATCTGCTACGCAGCCATTCAGGTGGCGTCGCAGCTTTCCGGTGCGCCTAAGGCGAGTCTCACACCCCCGGCCAAGTCAATGATCCAGACGGCCGCGCCTATCTCGGTGCACGTGATCGACGGGGACACAATTGGCCTGAATGACGGTCGGCCGAACGTCCGTTTGGTTGGCTTCAACGCTCCCGAGACAGGAAGCCGGGCGCGATGCGAGGCAGAACGCCAGAAGGGCGAAGCCGCCGGGCGGCGACTTCGCGAACTAGTCAGCAACGGTCGTCCCGATTTCCAGCAAATCGCTTGCTCTTGTCCGCCGGGGACGGAAGGCACGAACGCCTGCAACTTCGGCCGCCGCTGCGGAACGCTCCGGGTCAATGGCGTGGACGTGGGATCAACATTGATCGGTGAGGGATTGGCAGTGCGCTTTGCTTGCGGCGCGACTAGCTGCCCCACAATGCCGCGCCCTTGGTGCTGATGTAGACCGGGTGCGCTACACGCCCATTCGATCTTCCCGAACCAGCCACGCCGGCGCCGGTGGCGGTTTGTCGAGTGCGCCGAATAAGGCGCTGATACGGGTTTGCGCAGACGCATGATGTGTTCTTGAATGTTGCGGTTGCGTCGTACCCGCGCAGCTTGATTGTGTTACAATCTAATGAGCAGAAGGATGCTGACGAATGATGGAATTTTTGCTGATGTACTTCGGCGGAATTTTCAACATGGCCATTGGTACGCTGGTCTTGTTCTTGTCAGTAGCGATCATTGCCGATTACATCGACTCAAAAATTAAAATTAAGCTGCTGCGTGAGCAGCTGCTTGCCTGCCAACGAGAATTGAAACAAGAGGACCGCCCAGCGTGAAGAAGTCAACGACATTGAATATCGAAGTTGGCAGGCAGATGAGTGAGCTGCTCTACATGTAGCTCGCAGCGGCCAACCTGCCGCCTGGTAAGGAGCCACAATGCCAAGCATCTCCTAGAGGCGGGTACGGTCGGACGGCGGAATTTCCGTTCAGTCGGCTGGCGATGAATCTAGGCAGCACCGACTACGTATGCAGAGAACCGCCCTGATATTCCCATAGCTTTCTCGCTGCAGTGCCGAAGTTACCAATCTGAAAGACAGCCAGCGCATCCGGCCAGAATGCGAAGGGCTCAAACGGCGCAGCTTTTAATTGCTTTAAAAACGCCTCGGTCGCGATCCCCGCGGTGATGTGAGGTGAGTAGTATTCCCCGCTCGCCTTCGGAACGAAAGTCTCGACCCAGTCAACCGTTCCCGCAACGGCATCCGCACCGACGAAAGCCGCTGGTGTCCCGCCGCTCACTGAAAACGGCGCTACCGCATCGGTGATCTTATTATGCAACCGCACCAGTTCGGGCGTGCGTTCGACAACGAGCACCGCCACGGCTAACCCTGCAAACCTGACATAATCAAGACTGCTTGTTCTCAACTTCATCGCCGTTGGCTGTTCGGCCACGAGGACCTTCGTGATCGCGGCGGTTACCGCATCCAAGTCTTTCGCTTGCACAAAACGTTGCAGCAGCGTCACGTGGGGCATATGCGTAGCGTCCAGTGCATAACCGGACTGATAGTTTTCACGCAGCCGAGCGTTAATAGATTTTGATTTGTCGATCATTGACAGGTCCGGTTGGAGCAGCACGTCGATGGCGATCAGTTTATCGTCGGCAGTTCCCATTGCGGTCCCTTTGCCGGAAGTACGGTCTGAGCGGAAGTTTAGGTCTCGCAGCTTGCTGTTCAAGTCCCGGGTCAAGCCGCAGTGAATCATCCCTAGCAACCATTTGGCGGACTTCAAATCGAGATACCCCGCCGCTCCCCCTCATAGCCTCTTCGCAGTGATCGCATGGTATTTCACTTAAGAGCGTGACCCTGCGCGAGTTAAGCTCCAATTGGAGTTGCCTATTACCCGAAGCAGTCTTCTCGGCGGCGCGGCGGCGGCATGGCCGCTAGCGGCGCGGGCCTCGCGCATTTCTATTCGATCAGGATCAGACCGGGAGGGAGTGACTCGTCGTATAGACTGGCCCGGTCGGATCGTCCGATCTGAACGAACTCTTTGATTTTCGCGGTCTGCAGCGCAGGGACGCCGGATTTTTCCAGCTTGCTGGCAATCATGCCGCGCAAAGGCATGGGTAGGTCCAGGCTCCGATCGTCGACGACCCGCGCGGCCCGGAGGAACAGAATCTGCAGGTCGAGCAACTCGGGCGTAGTCCAATCGAAGGTCTGGAACGCCTGATACGCGTGCTCGACGAGATCGGGCGAGACGACAGTCTCCGGCCCTGCGTAGAGCGGAGTTCGGTTGAGCAGGAGGCCGAGCGCCGCAAGATAAGGAGCGCAGTGCCGCTTGGCCCGTGCAAGCGTCACCGCGATGTCGCAAAAGCAACGCACCAGTTCCGCCTTGGTGTCGTGGTGGATCAGTTCCAGGGATCCTGCCAGACGCACGAGTTCGTCGGGTGCCCTGCCGCCGCGGATCCTGTCGATCTCTCCTGCCATCAGCCGGGTCTGGCGTTCGCGCGTAAGCCCGCCCGCCACCCGGCGCAAGAGGATGTATTCCTGGCTTTTGATACGCCGACCGGGAAAACACAGGCCGCCATCGTGCACCCGCCACAGGGCGTCGATACGAAGGTCGTCCCGGACGACACCGAAGCCCGGGCGCAGCAGGAATCCAGCCATGATGAGCCAGGCCTCCTCGTGAGAAGCCGAACGCCGTCTGTCGTCCCGCCGCTCCTCGAGCGCAGGCCAAAGGGCGCGAAGCAGGGGCCCGTTCCATTCACTTCTGGGGGACGCGAGGATGCGCTCCACACCCTTGAGGATCGTGGCAGCAGTAATCTTGTTCTTCTTGCTGGAATTGGCAGGCTGGGTGAACACGATCCCGATCTGCCTGCGTGCCGTTTCCAGCGCGTCCGCCGAAGCGTTCGGTTCAATCGGAGCGTTTGCCTCCCGCGACCGCCCCGCCCCGGGCGCGCCCGCGACGCCCTGGACGTGCTCGCGCATGTTGAATTCCAGCGGCCAGGACCGCTGGATGGCGGGGTCGGCGCTGACGCACGAGATTTGGAGCAGCCCCAGTGCGTTCATCCGCGCCGTCAGACCGACGGGCAACATCCCGCCCGCTTCCGGACCGGATAGCTCCGCCGTCCTGACGATGGTCTGGAGCGGGGGCAATGGGTGAAATTCGCCTTGGGACCAGGAAACGATGTCTCCGGCCCGGCTGACGCTCTTCCGGGTTGAGGAATAAGCCTGGAAGCGCACCAGCTGATCGGTGCGGAGCTTAAGCCCAAGATCAGCGATCTCAAAAAGCTGCGACGGCGCTGCACCCTGAGGAAGAACGCATACGAGGGGCGGACGCAAAGTCTGGCGATCAGTTGCCTGTATCCCCTCCACTTCGAGAAAGATCGCAGCGGCAGCCCCAGCGGCAATGCGCGCCGAACGGTGGTGGAGAAGGGCACCAAATCGCGCGGCTCCGCGCGCCACAGCCAGATCCGGCTCCTCGTTCTCCAGAACTTGCGGTACGAAGCCGTCCTGCCAGCCTCCGATTTGCTCGAGGAGCCTTTGGCGCAGGAGCGGCGGTCTGACGGATCCGCCGTTGAACAGGACGGCATCAATGCGCGGGCGATCGTTGAGGAATTCGGCAAGGTGTCGGGTTATCGCGCTGTCGGAAGGATAAGGAAGTCCCCATTCCCTCAGTGCCGCGTGCGTCCGGTACGGCCGCGCCGCCGCGCTGCAGAAGGGAAAAAATCCATCCAGCAATAGGCTCTCGATTTCCGCACGCATCATCGTCGCCGCCTGCGAGCCGCCGACCATGCCCGACCCGCGACCGGTCAGTGCTACAACGAACCGTTCATCCGGCGGCCCCGTAGCGGCCAGCGCGCGCTCTTTCAGATGACGGCAGGAGGCGACGAGCTGATCCCATTGCGGACCGGAAAGCCGGCTGCCCTCTCTGGCAAACCGCGGCTCCAGGAAATGGGCGACGGCAAGGTCGATATTGTCGCCGCCAAGCAGCGTATGCTCGCTCACCGCGACACGCCTTATATCAGGGTCCGGCGTTTGCTCGTCCAGGCGAACTTCAAAAATGCTGAAATCTGACGTGCCGCCGCCGATATCGATGACCAACACGTGTCGCAGCCCGGCATCGCTGTTGTCGTTCCGCTGCCATAATTCGCGCGCTGGGTCGTGGCTTTCCAGCCAGCAATAGAACGCAGCCTGCGGCTCTTCGAGCAGTCGCACATCGCTAGGGAAGCCCGCTTCCTCGGCGGCGGTAATCGTCAGTCGCTGCGCCGCCGCATCGAAGGAAGCCGGGACGGTAACCGTGATGTCCTGATTATCGAACGCAAACCCGGCCTGGGCAAACCGGCTGTTCCAGATCCCCCGCAAATAGTTCAGAATCAGTGCCGAGGCGCGTACCGGTGAGATTTTCTGCTCACGTGCCAGAACCGTCGATCCCCATGGCAGAAAGGGTGCCGACCGGTCGGCGGCGTGATGGCATAGCCACGACTTCGCGGAGTGGACGACCCGTCCGGGCGCTTCGCTCGCCTTCATGCGAGCAAAAAGGCCGATGATCCATTGCCCGGCTCCGACCTCCTCACCGCGCAAGTGTGCTGCGACCGCTTCCTCTGGCAGATACAGGAAAGAAGGTAGCGTTGGCTTCTCGGTCAGACTCGCCAGGCCTTCCCATTGCGGGACGAGAAGGACCTCTGGCGTCCCCTCGCCAACCAGTGGCGCAAATGCGAGTGCGGAATTGGTCGTGCCGAGATCAATACCAATGGCGAAGCGGGCGCGGTCTTTCGTCAAGAATTACCTCCAGAGGGCGGTCCGGCCCCTATTCCGTGCGGACCTGGAACTCAACCTTCCATCGGCGATCGGAGTTCGTATGCCTCATCCAAAGCTCAAGGATGCCAAGTTCGGTGACGACGGGGCTGACGCGGACCGGCACCACCTGCCCCACCGGGACGTCCAGTGCCGGGATCGCGACTTCGAGCAGGCCAGCGTCATCAAGCTCACGCTCGGCGTCGGGGAGTATCTGTCCCGGCGTATCACCGCTTCGTACCGAGGAGGAGAAAAACCGAAACTCCGCCGTGCGGCCGGTGACAAGGCCGAACTCTCGTCCTTCGATCAGCAGTTCCGTGCCTTCCTGCATCCCCTGCGGGACAATACACAATGCCTTAAGCGGCGGCTTGTAGCCCGGAATGGCGGGCATCGACGTTTCCAGGCCGATGTAATAGGAGCGCGCCGCGCCGGCCTTGATGCGCATGCCCTTGCCAGTGGCGCGGAGACGTCCGTAGATCGCGCCGCCGCGTGCGACAGCGAGGTCTGGTTCGAAACCCTGCAATTCGCGGACTGGCTGGCCCCCATTCCAGGACGCCAGCAGATCAAGCACCCGGGTACGGATTGGCGCGGCCTTGAAAACGCCCCCATTGAACAAGACTGCGGTCGGCATCAGCATCTGGGTGCCAGCCGATGCTCCCACCAGAGCGGCAAGCTTTTCGCTTGCCTTCACGTTCTGCAGGCTCTGAGTGAGAAACCGGGCGATATGCTTGCTGACGACCGGATCGGAGGCAAAGGGCAGACCGAATTCCTGCAGCCCTCCCGTACGGCTCTCGCGCGGCAAGTCGTCAACGCTGGTTCTGGCGAAAAAACCGTCGACAACAACCTGCTCCAGGGTCTCGCGATCGAGAGTCGTTGAGACAGTCTTGGCAATCAGGCTGGAGCCGCGCGAGGGGACCGCGATTGGCGCCTGCGCCAGCCCACCATCTTCAAACAGGACGATCTTGGCTTTGGAGGCGGCATACACAAGCGCTAGGAACTGCCAGGAGTCCAGCTGTTTGCCTGCAGCCTCAAGCTTGGCGTTCAGCGCATATGCGAGCGCCAAATCCATATTGTCGCCACCTAGTAGAATGTGCTCGCCGACGCTGACACGCTCAAGTTCCAGGCGGCCTTCGACATCTGTAACCGCGATCAAGCTGAAATCGGCTGTTCCGCCACCGACATCGCAGACAAGCACGATATCGCCATCGGCAATCAGGTTTCGCCATTCTCTGCTCGTCTGCGCCATCCAGGCGTAGAATGCAGCCTGCGGCTCCTCCAGCAGTGTGACGTCCTCAAGCCCCGCGGCCTTGGCGGCCTCCGCGGTGAGGCTTCTTGCGACCTCATCGAACGAGGCAGGAACGGTTACAACGATCTCGCCTTCCAAGAGGTCCGATTCCCGCCCCTGCGCTCGTTCGGTATGCAGGAACGCTTCCCTGAGATATTGGAGGTAAAGGCGTGAGCATTCGAATGGCGAGAGCTTCTCTTCCGCGATGTCGGATCGCCAGGGCAGGATCCGCTGCTTCGGGTCGATATGCGGATTGGACAGCCAGGATTTGGCGGAGGTCACGAGGCGATCAGGCACGAGCGCCCCCCGCTCGCGCGCGAACTGGCCAATGATCGCGCGCTCGCCGGCATCGTTCCAGGGCAGAGGAAACGAGCTCTCCGGGAATTCCTCGGAGTGCGGAATATAGATGGCGGACGGCAGTGTTGGCATCTCGCCGATCTGATTTGGTCCTAGGGACTGCGCGATTTCGATAATCCTGGTCTCACCACTCTCGAGATCGGCGATCGCGATTGCGCTGTTGCTGGTGCCGAGGTCGATAGCAAGACTGAAACGAGCGCTCATGGGGGAGGGTTGTCCTGGTTGTCGTGCTGACAATTCGCGTCAACAGCCGCGCGTGATGGAAAGCACCGGTTGTACATTCCGCTCGGACGTCCGGCAGCCGGCCGATGCGAGCCCGCTTATCTCAGTTCCACCTCCGCGGGAGCGATTGCTGGAAGTCGATGGGTCGAGATCGGCAAAACACGTGGTAGATTCACCGCATCCGTCTTCCAGCCGTGATGGACAAGCACCCCCGAGAACGGCGCCTGGCCGCTGATCTTGCCCACCAGTCGGTACTCGTCCGGCGAATAGCCAGCGGCGACCTGCACCATCGATCCCTCGCTCTCTGCGCGCACGGGGGAGATTCGGAAGTACTCCAGTAGGGCGGTCTTGCATCCGGCATGGACCACGCGCGCGGCGGCTCCAACCTGTGCGTCATCATGCGCGTTGATGTCGTCCATCAGGAAATCGACCAGCCGGCCCCTTGCCTGCAGCATCGCCAAAAAGCTGACGATCTCGGCGTCTGCCTGGTTTGCGCGAGTCGTAACAGGCATCGGTCGGGCCGCTTCAGCGCCAGCACTTCGATTGTCCCGTGACGGGCCGCGCCCGACCAGGATCGCTATCAACGCGATAAGGCTCAGCGTCACCGCCCCGCCCGATAGATACATTTGGAATGCGCTCGCTGCCGGCAGCAATTCCAGTGCGTTCACCACGACCAGGAGCAGGACCGCTATGATTGCGATCGCTTTCATCGCATGCATGTTCAGCCGCAGCTCCCTTTTGGCACACATCAGGGTTGATTGACGCACGAAGAATATAGGATATCGACGATTGTGGAAACCTAATCGGTCTGCCGCGCTCTCGATTATGCCGTTAAAAAGTCGGACGCAGTGAAGGCTAGGGTAGGCGCCGTGAGCACAGGGCATAATTGCTGCTGCCAGAGACGATCTTAAATCACATTTCTTGTGCGCATCCGGGCAGAAGAAGCACTGTTCTGCGCGCACTTTGGCGATGAGCACAAGTCTATTGCGCGCACGTCGCGGCTCGTTCCGGCGATTTATTAGAGCGGTGGCGCCGACAACGCGAGCGCCGGTTCGAATGAAATGTTCTAAAGTTAAGCGACGACAAGCGCGTTGCTGGATTGGCCGTTGTTGGCCCAAATGCGAAGTCGCGCGATGTCTGCTATTTGGTAGCTATCGGGGGAAAAGCGGACGTCGCATATAATCTGCCGGCGGTGTTACTGCGTGAGAAATCTATATGCGACAATCAGAGCCACTATGCTCGCGAAAATCAGGAGTGCCGAGAGGGATTTTCGGATCATTGGCCTCGTCGAATGGCGTGCAGCCGATAGACCGGGCTGAGGTTTAGGCTCTCTCTGGAACCGCACAACTTTACCCTCTGTCGTCGGTGTGCGAGCCTTTGGTTCGGGCGCCGCGCCCACGCCACCCATCTCGCTGTAATAAGCGCTGTAGACCTCGCGAACGGCCAGGGCCGTGGACTCGGCCTCGCTCGTCGTCTCGAGTCGAGTTCGATAGTTAGTCAGAAAGCTCTGTGCGTTTGACGGAAGGTCATCGAAACCACCGAGCTTGGCCATCATGAGCCAAGTGACAAAATCCGCCTCGGCCTTGGTGTGAGCTTTCTTAGCGATACTGGTGTTGGAGCTGGAGGACATGGTGTTCCGATTGGTTCTCCGGCCCAAACTCGCCGGCGTTCATGGCGATCGTTGGACAGTTCGCTTACGGAGGATTTGCCCGCCGCCGCCAAGCCTGGCGCAAGACCAAAGTAAAGGGGCTTGCCGACGGGTCAAGCTGCTCCCTTGTGCAGTCGTGCATCTTGAGTGAGCCAAGAAGCTCGCTTCCGAACCGTCATCGAAAGGTTCGTGCCCGTGGTCCGTAGCAAAAATGCCTCGCCAACTTGGAGCGACATTAGGGTTGCGCTCCTACACTTCGATCGCGCGGGCGTTCTGAGGCTGCATCGAATAGGAACGCAACGGCTGCAGCGCACTGAGTCTGACTTCCAGTGCTGACTGCCTTATCGCCGCTATCGGACCGAGAGCGGAGTGTGCCCCGATACCCGAGGGCTCCCCTGAACGCTACGTGAGAACAGAACTTGAAGTCAGGAGTAAGGTTTCTCAACTTCAGCCCCAACCCTGCGCAGGTTAGGCTCTTTTCATCGGGCTTGGGGGCGGCTGGTGGCATCATGTCCGCTTCTGCTCGAAAAAGACTAAATACTTCGGTTGACCGACCCATAGCCGACTTATTTTTGCGTCGAATTGATGCCCTCGCAGCCAACGTACTCGGGAAATTCCGACACAAAAACATGTCTTGCATGCAGCTGTAGGAGGTAAATATAGCCTTGAATGCGTCGCGCGTTGCTAAGCGAGCCATCGCTTTCGTCGCTTGTAGCTCTTGCCGTCGCGAAAGCTCTTACGATCGGTGCCCCCGATGCCGAGGTAGAACTCCTTGACGTCCTCGTTCTCGCGCAGGGTTTTGGCGTCGCCGTCCATCACTATGCGGCCGTTTTCCAGAATATAGCCGTGACTTGCAAACCGTAATGCGACGTTGGTGTTTTGCTCGGCCAGAAGGAAGCTAACCCCTTCCTTGGTATTGATGTCGTGAACGATCTCAAAGATATGCTCGACGATTTGAGGCGCAAGGCCCATCGACGGCTCATCCAGCAAGACCATGTTCGGTTTCGCCATCAGCGCGCGACCGATGGCGCACATCTGCTGTTCCCCTCCCGAGACATAGCCCGCCTGACTGTCGCGCCGTTCGCGCAATCGGGGAAAATAATTGTAGACCATTTCGAGCGAAGCTGCCGTTCCGGCGCGCCCGTCCTGACGGGTGAAGGCTCCGGTAAGCAGATTTTCCTCTATCGACAGATGGCCGAAGCAGTGACGGCCTTCCATCACCTGTATGCAGCCGCGCCGAACCAGATCGTTGGGTGTCAGGCCATCTACCCGCTCACCGTTCAATACGATCGAGCCTCTGGTGACGGCGCCACGTTCGGATCGAATCAGATTTGAAACGGCTTTTAGTGTGGTCGATTTGCCCGCACCGTTTGCGCCGAGAATAGCAACGATTCCCCCCTTCGGGACCGAGATCGAGACGCCTTTCAGCACCAGAATGACGTGATCATAAATCACCTCGATATTGTTGATTGAGAGAATTGGCTTGGCGGCCTCCGTCCGTGGCTTGGCTTGATGGTCAGTTACGATGGACACGAAGAGCGCTCCGGAAGTGGCGGTCAAGAGGCGATTTGTCAAAGGCGCTTCCGGCAAAGCGAAATCCGCCTTGCCGAAAGTTGTCTGGGAGACTGATCAGGTCGCTTTTCCCTTCGAGCATCATCGTTCCCGAAAGCGGTTCCCACTTTTTCGGGATCTCGCGGTCTCAGCTCTCCTTGGAGCAATCACGTGGGGTGATCTTCTTCTCCGCGGCGTACTTGGCCGCGGTCTCCTTGACCATCGGATCGAGCAGCGACAGGTCGGCCGTGTAGAAATCCGAAATCACCTTCCACGCCTTACCGTCCCACTGCTGGACGCGGGCTTGATCCGCGCCTTGATGATTTGAACAGGTGAGCTTGAGCGGCTTAAGCATTTCCGCAAAGCCCAGTTCCTTCAGCTGCGCGGCCGAAAGGTCGAGGTTCTCGAAGCCCCAGCGAATTTGCTCGCCGGTCAACGGCTTGTTGCCGTACTTCTTCTGGGCGGTACGGATCGCCTCCACGCCGAGCATCGAGTTGATCAAGCCGCGGTTGTAGAGGACCTGTCCGACAGTATCGGCGCCAGCCGACTTGTTCTTTGCCACCACATGCTTGTCGATATCGGCATGCACGGCAAACTTGCCGGCGGGATGCTGAAGCATCAACGCCTTGTATCCGATCGCCTGATCCCCCGCGGGGATCACGTCGGGCTCGGCACCCGACCACCAGACACCGATGATCTTGTCACGCGGATAGGCGACCGCCGCAGCTTCCTTGATCGCAGTCGAGTTCATCACGCCCCAGCCCCATAGCAGGACGTAATCAGGCCGGTCTTGGCGAATGGCGAGCCATTGCGATTTCTGCTCGACTCCGGGATGGGTTACGGGAATGGCCTTAAACTCAAAACCATCCCTCTTCGCAAGCGCTTCCAGCGCGACGATCGGTTCCTTTCCATAGGGGCTGTCATGATAGACGAGGCTGATCTTCTTGCCCTTCAGGTTGGCGACACCGCCCATCTCCTTCGCGATGTGCTGGATCGCAACGTCCGCCGCGGTCCAGTAGCTCCCGAGGGCAATGAAATTCCACGGAAACACTGTGCCATCCTTGCTCTCCGACCTGCCGTAACCAAGCGTCAGCAGCGGTATCTTGTCGCCGGGTACCTTCTCCGTCAGCGCGAAGGTGATGCCGGTCGACAACGGCGAGAAATAGCCAGCGCCGGTAGATCCCTTGCCCTTCAGACGCTCGTAGCATTCGACGCCCTTATCGGTGGCGTAGCCGGTCTCGCATTCCTCGAACGCGATTTTGACACCGTTGATACCGCCGTCGCGCTCGTTGATCATGGTCCAGTAATCGACAACCCCATTCGCGAACGGAACTCCGTTCGGCGCATAGGGCCCGGTGCGATAGACGAGCGCCGGCAGGAACTGTTCATTGGCTTGCGCGAACGCCGGCTCCGCCAGCGCTGTGCCGCCGATGGCAGCCAGCGCAAGGCCCAGAAGCTTATATGACATCAAGAATCCTCCACATCTGTTTCCTCCGGGAATTCCCGTGAGGCACATGCCTAAAGGACCGGCGTCGCCGCTCCGCGCTGCGACGCATCCCTTCGCCTGCTGGCCGCAAGATCAGTATGGGTACGGCCAGAGTCTCATTTTCTCCTTTACGAGCCCCCACAAACGGGCGAACCCGCGTGGCTCGACGATCAGGAGATAACATATCAGCGTGCCGGTAATGATCGACACGAGATGCGAAACGGTCTCTACCGAAACATGGAGGCCCAGCGCGCGCGGCAACTGGTCAAGCATGATCGGCAAAATCAGAATGAAAGCAGCGCCCAGAAACGATCCCATGATCGATCCAAGACCGCCGATAATTACCATGAAAAGGAGCTGGAATGACCGATCGATATTGAACGTCAGGGGCTCCCACGAGCCCAGATGGACGAAGGCCCAGAGCGCACCGGCAACACCAACGATGAATGATGAGATCGCGAACGCCGTCAGCTTCGCGTACAGCGGACGGATGCCGATGATCTCGGCGGCGATGTCCATGTCGCGAATCGCCATCCATTGACGGCCAACCATGCTGCGCGTCAAATTCTTCGCCAGGAGCGCCAGCACCGTTACGAACGACAGCGTCAGCAAGTAGCGCTCCGTCGGGGACTCCAGGGCCCTGCCGAAAAACTCAAGATTCGGCGAGTTCACCGAGCCGGACGGCGTATAGTTCGTGAACCATTTCACGCGCAGGAATAGCCAGTCGAAAAAGAACTGCGCGGCCAGCGTAGCGACGGCGAGATACAGTCCCTTGATGCGTAGGCTTGGAATTCCGAACACGATCCCAACCAGGGCCGCGACGCCGCCGCCGAGCAGGATCGAAATTACCAGCGGCAGTTCCGGAATTCGCAACGCGAAATTGTAGGCCGAATAGGCGCCGACGGCCATGAACGCACCCGCGCCGAGGGAGATTTGGCCGCAATAGCCGACCAAAATATTGAGCCCGATCGCCGCCAGCGCCAGAATCAGGAACGGAATCAGGAGCGCTTTAAAGATGTAGTCGTGGCCGAACGGCCCGGCCCCCATGATTGCGAGCAGCGGCACGCCGGCAAAGGCAAACAGCAGCAGTAACCCGATGGCGATTTTGTCTTGCCGAATCGGGAAAATCGCCGCGTCAGCGGCGTAGCTCGTCTTGTATTGGCCGTTCTCGCGATAGAGCATTGATGAGAACTTTGAAACTTTGTTAGAGGATCTAACCGGTTTCTAGATTCGCTCGATGATGCGTTCGCCGAAAACGCCTTGCGGCCTGACCAGCAGGACTGCGAGAGCCAGCACGAAGGCGAACCAGTATTCAATGCCGCCGCCGATCAGCGGCCCGAGGTAGGCTTCCGCCAATTTTTCTCCTGCGCCGACGATCAGTCCGCCGACAATGGCGCCCGGCACCGAGGTAAGGCCGCCGATTATCAGAACCGGCAGCGCTTTCAGGGCAAGAAACGTGATCGAGAACTGCACGCCGAGCTTGGTACCCCAGACGGTGGCGGCGACCAGCGCCACGAGGCCTGCGACCAGCCACACGACGAACCAGATCCAGCTGATCGGAATGCCGACCGACTGGGCGGCGGCGTGATCGTCCGCGACGGCGCGGAGCGCGCGGCCGGTTTTTGTTCGCTGGAAGAAAATGGCGAGACCTGCGACCAGAAAAGCGGCGATCAGGCCACCCCAGACATCGAGCTTGTTGACGAGGACGCCGCCCGGAAACAGGCTTTGCAGCGCGAACCATGCGTCCGTCGGGTACAGCTTGAGCGGATAGACGTCCGATCCGAACGCCAGCTGGGCCGCGCCTTCAATGATGAATGTGGCGCCGATGGTCGACATGAACAGGATCAGGCCGTCCTGATTGACCAGT
>Ga0307510_10002938_pt1 | contig 19601 bp, 13 predicted proteins | sample 12_EM_MG_FD_207224 | JGI IMG/M metagenome (GOLD analysis project Ga0307510, IMG submission 207224) | Populus trichocarpa ectomycorrhiza microbial communities from riparian zone in the Pacific Northwest, United States - 12_EM | ecosystem: Host-associated > Plants > Roots > Unclassified | place...
GAATAAACGACGCGGGAAACAGATTGGACCAGGCATCCAGTTTCCAAGTTAGACGCAGTTTGCATGCAAATGGAGATCATGAGTGAAATGTTTGTGTAATTCTTCAGAAAGTGGTGATAAATATTGCGAACCTATCAATATACAATATTCGCAAAGTTTTACCCAAAAAAAAAACAAAACCATTCGAACATGGCTCTCCCAGAATGATAGTTCAAGATCGCCAGAAATATATTTAAGATTTTTAAATATGCAGCAAAAATGCAGACCCCAACCTACGGCTTTTTAATAACGTCGCAAGTAGTGTTCCTCCTATGATCTTGCAAGCACTGAATCTTATTAAGCAATATTGCGTCATCTTGGCAATGCTCTATGGAAAACTATTAATCCTTTCTGACCACCCTGCGCTGTTACTCTCAAATCACTTGTTCGTCTTGAAAAGCAACTGCTTCGGCTTGCTTCTCTTTACATTACCATTTCTGGTGTGGGGTTGATTTCCACAATACTAGGCAGCTATTTGTTTATTCTTCTGTTATAACTGAAAAACTCCCCTGTGATTTAGAAGAAATAAGATAACAAAAATCTGAGGTTGATTGTTCCTTGTAATCCTTACGAATGCTCCAAAGAACCTCTGCGCATTTCCTCATGCTCGGCCTGCTCTGTCTGCCAGGAGCCAAACATTGCAATGCTAGTTCCAGAATCTTTTCTAGGGCCAAGTTATTTGCAGCAGTTCGCTCTAGCTTCGGGTCCAAGATTACAATGGCATTACCTTCTGCAAACTTCTTTATTGCCTGCATGTAAACCAACTGAAATCAGAACAGAGAGAAACCTTCCTTTGCTATTACTCCAGGTAAATGTGATCGCTTTGATCTCTTGGACAAAAGTATTAATTGCTTCGACATCTTGGTAGACGAGTTCCAATAATATTGAGATTAGATGGAAGCTCTGGGATTGCTTTATTGGTTCGGTGGAGGACTTCCATCAGATATTGCAAGCGTTGGATAACTATAGAGCTGTGGTTTTATAGCAGTTACAGAACATTATTAATAATTTAGCAATACTAGTATTGAGTGGAGAAACAGAGGGAAAGAGGATTGTACCCATTTTGCAGTTAAACGTTCCTTTATTTCCCTTTCCGGTTCAATAGGACGCCTACCTGTCATTAGTTCAACCAGCAACACACCAAATGAATAAACATCGCTCTTCTCAGTTAATTGATACGTCCTCATGTATTCTGGGTCCAAGTATCCAGCAGTTCCTTTAACTTGGGTAGACACATGGGTGGCACCTGAATCCCTGTCAGCTGCCAGTCTAGCAAAACCAAAATCTGCTACCTTGGCTCGAAAGTTTTCTGTGAGGAGAATGTTGGAGGACTTTATGTCCCTGTGAATAATTGGGTGATCTACATGGAAAGCAACAATGATCCAATTATAAGATATCTCTGACAACGTTGCTGCAAGTGGCAGAGAAATAGCAGAAGCTCTAACTTTGAAACAAGTAAAATTAGGTTGGCTGCCATTAAAGAAAACCTGTGTACATGTGAAGGTAGGTGACTGCATGAGCTACATCAATTGCAATATCTACGCGCACAGCAAGGTCAATAACATTTCCATGCATGCCTGCATCAATGCCATTCTTGAATCAACAAAATTTCCCACATTTGCAAACATATATACATCTCCATCCGCCACATCCAACACAATACATACATATATATATATATATGGTTGCTAAGAACTCACAATCCAAGTGTTCTCTGAGAGTTCCATTGGGAACATACTCCATAAGAACAATTCTTTCATCTTCATGTTCCAAATAACCATAGAACTTTACTAGATGTAAATGTTCCACCTGTGCCAGTGTTCGAATCTCACTTTGAAATTCTTCACCTAAATGCTTGTCATTTACACTCTGCAGGCACAGATAACCAAGCAATCTGTGAAACCCCAGAACACTCAGCGAAAAAGAAAAATAAATTGCAACTTTCACCAACCTTCTTGGCACGTTTGATGGCAACAGCGGTTCCATCTTGGAGTCTCCCCTTGTAAACAGTCCCAAAATCACCTTGTCCAATCTTGAACGTCGGGGAGAAGTTCCTTGTGGCTGTATATATTTCCTCCATGGTAAAATTTACACTCCCAGGTTCTCTCTCACGGACTGAATTGAACGGACTGCTATAAATGCCTCGATTTGAACCTTGCCTTCTTTCACTGCTCCCAGAAGTATTGGATACAACTGGCAGGAACAAATATGAGCGGTTCATTAACACTATAAATTCATTTCGTATAGAAAGGCAAAAAAAGAAAAACTCATCAAATACTGCAAGTATGCGTCAATGTCCTGAAACTAAGCATTTTGTTATATTTTCTTTAGTAAAAAAACTTAAAAATCAGATATGCAAGTCTCCCTTCTTTTTTTTGTTAGATTAATGACACAGTTTTCAACTGGGCCAATAACCTGAACCCTAGTTTCTGATGCTTTGGAATAATACCGAATCTGCTTATGTATTTTGTTTTTACCATAGCAATAAATTGACGTTTTAATCAAACTTTAGTGTGAATAAACAAGCAAAACACACACACACACACACACACACACACACACACACACACACACACACACACACAAGCATCTGATCACTTGCTCCCAACAAAATATTTAAGTTGTGATTTGTTTGCAAAGATAATATTTTAAAATAATAATAATAATAATGTCAATTTCTATATTATTATCACACTTTACAGTCCACAAAATTCAAAAATAAAAAATCCCCAAAAGACTTTTATATATATCTTATGAATCAAGAACTACAACTCTCAAGTTTCCAACCTTTTCTCTTAGCAAAAACTCACTACAAGACAGTAATAAGGTAAAGAAAAAAGCAAGAAATTTACCAGAGGGAGCTTTTAACTCTTCAGAGGAACCAAAGGCCTTTGAATCGTTCGGCTCAGGCTCGGGGGGCATTAAACAAGCACCAAACACTCCGGCCACCGATTTCGCTACCGCAAACAATGGGTCTCGCTTCTTCACGGCGGAGCTGCCTGAGTAGGAGGAGGATGTAGGGGAGTAAGGAATACGTTCCGACGTAGACCGTACGCCAGAGGCTGGGGTCCGGCGAACGTAGGGAGAACATGGGCTTTTCATTGTTTAGAGAGCAAGAGCGCGGTGGAAATGGCCGGTAGTAGTTGTGTTAATAAAAAAAAAAAAAAAGAGAGAGGGAAACTTCGGTTTTTGAAAGGTAGGTGTGGCTACGTGAGCCGTTGAGGTTATGAATGGCAATAGCACCAGTTACATTTAAGATTAGTAGCAGTGATTATGTATTAAGGCCAGCAAGCTACCTCTCTTTTTCTCTCATGGAAACCCTCTTTTTTTTTTTTAATACGTTATTCGAAGACTCGGCAATTCAGAAAATAACTTGATAAAGAAAGAAGCAGAGAGGGCAGGAATAATCAGCGTGGAAAGATTCAACTCAGCTTGAGAAATTGCCAATTTCACACAATGATATTCCACCAAAAGAAAAAAAAGCATGGTGTTTGTCTATTGACGTTATCAACACTCCAAAAAATAGAAAAAGATGTCAAATCAAGAAAGCGTTGGTAGCTGGAAGTACTGTGGGAAATTTTGTCTGCTTGAACCACAAAAATCCCAGAAGGCAAATGTTCTTATCGAATTGCTTGGTGGTGGTGGTGTCTAGAGTCGAAGTCGAAGTGTGTGGTTGGGTTGGAGGTGCGGTGGTTTTATTTTAATAAAAAATATGTATTTTTATTTTTTTTAAATGTGATGTGTGCTTCAAAAGAGTTATATTTTAAAAAAAAAGTCATCACACCTCTTACCCAAACACACCTTTTAGAAATCGATAACCGAAACATAATAACATTGTAAAAAGTAAATTCAAATAAAATAATCATGTAGAAATTAAAGATCAAATTTTGTGAGTTAACTTGAAATAACTGAATTATTTTTTTATTTTTATCTTTTAATAGTAGGTTGATTAAGAATTGATTTTTATAATTTTTTATAATTTATTTTTTATAAGGTTATTATTATCTCTTAATACTACTTTTTTTCCTTCTCATTTCTCTGGGTTTTTTTTTAATTCATTTTCTTTTTAATTTTAGCCTTTAACATTTAGTTGGATGAAAATTAAGTTTCATGGTTTTTTTTTCTATTAAATTATCATGGTCTCACAACCTAAGTTATAAATTTATTGGGTCAACCTAGATTGAATCGAGTTATTTTTTTCTTTTACGATTTCTTCCTTCAACAATGAATTAGTTTAGAGCTAAGCTTTGCAAAAAAAATTTTTACTTTCTATGAGATAATCTCGTTCTCTTGATTCGGGTCGCGAGTTTAGTTTGTTGGGAATTGGACTTCATGTTTTTTTTCTATTTATTTATTAAGTTATCTTAGTCTCATGAATTAGGTTGTGGTTTGCCGGGTTAACTCGAGATGACTCAAATTGTTTTTTTTTTTAATTGTTTTTTTTTTGATTTTGTCCTTCAACAATAGATTGGTTTAGAGATAAGCTTCATGTTCTTTTTTCTTTGGGGTAATCATGTTCTTATGACTTGAATTACGAGTTTAGTTGGTTGAAAATTAGAATTTATGATTTTTTTATTCACTTTCCATTAAGTTATCACAATTTCATGATTTTTTTTTGCCTTTAAGGCCATGCATTTTGGTCTATGTATCTCAACCCTAAATAAAGCTACTTACCTTTATGGTATGCATGTCATTTTATCACCAATTGACCCATAAAGTTGTGACAATCATATTGGAATCGTTTTAAGCTTAGTTAATGACCCTCATGACAAAATCATTTTTTTAAAATAAAACACTACCATTCATTAGAAGCTATCAACTCAAATGATTGCCATATGCCTATGTGTAACTATTTTTTCCTTATCATCATGAAAGTAGATATGGTTGATAGATATAAATATGCATCCATGAAACACAAGGTAACTATAAACACTCTTCTTGCATTCTTAGTCTTGTTTTTCTTCATAATTCTATGTAAAAATACCCATAAAAGCTCAATATAAAACGTAGTCTCTAAGGTTTCATTTCCCTCATAATCTTACTATTGTAAGTATTAGAAGGGCCCCTAAACAACACAACATACTTTTTCTACAGGTGTTTGCGAGCCTCTGGTAGTATCCTTTTTCTTCAATCATACAACCTGATTTTCTTCATTGATAGGCTTAGATCCATGAGGTTTACTACAATTTGTCAGTAGCTAGAAAATATCACATATCATTGCACCAAATCTTCACATAATATTTCATCAAAAATATGCCTCACTTCATTGATTGGTCTATATTTTCCATACAAATCAACTAGAGTACTAATAAAACAATTGAACTCAAAACCCAATTTCATTATAAAACAAAGCAATTCTCTACCAATCTTAACATCATTTAACTCAAGAAATGTGAAGCAACTTGTTAATAGTTATCACATCATAACCTATCTTATCAAACAATATTTTTATAAAATAAAAAAGACCATGTAGATACTTAACTCATAATCATTACGCTTGTAATCAATAAGCTAGTAAATAAAGTATTCCACATTATGTCTCCCAAGCATTTCATCAAATAATCTATGTGTATCATTAATCTCCTTGCATTTCATATAAATATTCAAGATGATTTTGGAAATATGATACATTATAAAATCTCAAATTTATAATTTATGAATGCAATCATTTTACTTCGTAAATAAAACCCATTTTGGTAGTGAATTTTAGGACTTTGGAGTAGATATAATGGACTGAGTGAGAATTAGTTAAGTGGGTTGACTCATGAATGGTTGTTAATGATTTGAGTCAATCAGGAAAAACAGAAATGAGTTGTTATCTTTTATGGCATATTTGGCTTATAAGAGAATGGAATGGTGGGATCAATAATTGACATTAAAAAATAGACGTTGGGAATGGAAAGAGTTTTAACATTTTTTTTACAAATTATTAATAATATATTTTAATTAAAATCTAATTTTTTTTTTTGAAAAATAAAAGATCTAAAAGGTTACAAACAAATGCTAAATGTCCAGGCTTAAGAGGTTGAGCCTATGCATACCAGTCCAATGGAAAGAAAGACAACCTTCCTTGCTTGGCCTTTTTTATTTATTTAAAGGTAAATGACAAGTTCATATTGGTAGTATGATGCATCGTCTACAAGTTTAGATTCCAGTCACCACCAATGGATGGGAAGTTCTCAGTCCAAGTTTTGGAACCTCATAAAACTATTTTCAACCCTTTCACTCGAAAATACAGAATAGGCATTCTAAAAATCTTATTAAACCTATGTCTAACATCAAAACATTCTTCAATCAATTTAAAAAACCAAAATTGAATCAAATTAAAAAATATCTCAAACTCCAATCTACTTTTACTAGCGAGATAAAAACTCTAAAACATCTTAATGACACTCTTCTCAACAAGATGAACCTATTGACACCAAAATCATCCTTTTGTTATTCTTGAAATGGGACAAACCGACCTCTCTCTAACCCTTCCTTTTCCAATGACTTTCTCTATCTTTTGTCAAACACAAAGATTAAAATGTTAAACAAATAAAGTTTAAGGTCAAACACATATTACAAAAATATAAAGGATCAAACATTTACAGGTTCAATTTTTATGGATCAAAGTGATTTATAGTATTTTTTTTTATACTATAAATTTAAGTTAGATTCCATTAAATTGAGCTCTAATTATGTTTTGATTTTTTATCAAACATTTTGAACTCATAAAAATATACAAAGAAAAGAAAATCTGAACAAAAAACAAATACCAATATAACATGTAATGATGAAATTGAGAAATAATAAAGTGCAATGATCAAAATGAAAAAAAAACATTATTCACCGAATAGTTCCATCCACAATGCAAATGTATGGTAATATATAGTTCAAAAATTCACCAAATAGTTCCATCCACAATGCAAATGCATAATAATATATAGTACAAAAACAATATTTATTGTATAACAAGTTTGAGTTGCAATTAAGATGTTGCGGGAGTATGATTTTTGGATCAATAAACCACAACCTTTATATAATCACTAGAAAGGTGAAAAACAAAAGTTTTAAAAGCACTTACGAGAGAGGTGAATTAGGAGCTTAATTTAAGATTTAATATCTTAAATTTTTTTATTCTTTAACTCCTCAAAATGCCAAAACTAAGGTTCAATATTCTTTTGTTGTATGCTAAAATTTTTCCTTGATATATATCCTATACTTTGTTGAAATAACCAATCATACACATGTATAATTATTCAATGTATAAGTGCATAAAGTAAAAGAGATAGAGAGTGAGAGAAACACATCAAATTTATGATGGTTTGATCAATCTTGCCTACTCCATTAATTGAGTCATCGTTCAATTATTCACTAATCACTCATGATCTACTTGTGAGTGAGACCTTACAAATAATCTAATTTTTTCATGAGTTTAAGATTAAAAAACCCTACACTTATGATCTTTTTTAAGACTTAAGATCTTAACATTTCAATAGCTCACAACTAAGATTTTTTCAAGTGGTTTTATTGTCACTTACACTTTCATAATGGATAATATCTCACAAATATTTATCACACCTTATACTAATAAGAAGATTACAATGAATTAAACTCAAGTTTTTATAAAAAGTAATCAATAACACGCACACCAACCAATCTGCACTATATGTTTACTCTTACCCATCATATTTGTTTTGTAAACCCCCGGTTAAAAAAAAAAACATTTAACCCAGAAATGATACAAGTCAATTTGAAATATAAATGGAATATTTCTCAGTAATTAAAAATAAAACTTTAGGGAGAAAGATGTTTATGTTCGATAATTTAAAAAGGGGTCGAGATCGGGTATCGAGTTAAATGAAAAATACTGAACTAGACATAAAAGCATTGTGGTAAATAAGAAAATCCTAACCTATAAATACATGTTTTTTTCTTCTCCTTATAACCGACAACAAGAATAGAGAGAGGGGGGGAGATAAGGGTTTTGATTTTCTTTCTATAAATCTTTTTGAAAAACACAAAAAATAAGTTAAATTAAAGTGGTTAAGAGAGTTTTCGATGGATTAAGAGGAGGGATTCAAGCTTTTCTAGAGTTTTTATGCTTGGAAAGAGAAAGTTGAAATTAGAAAGAGAAAGAGAAAAAAAAAGGTGAAGAAAAATGGTTTTTCTTTGCAAATTTCTTCTTGAATTCTTGTTAGTAAGAGGCAAGAACTACTACTACATTGATTAATTATGATTCTCATGCGTTTTGGAACTTGGCATGTTGTGATTTAGTTATGGAAAATTGAGTTGAATGTGTTAGGTTGTTTTAATTGATGATTTTGCTTTAGAAAATAGCTCTCAGGTATAAAAAAGATCGGGTCAAGTGGAATTAACACAAAATTAAAGAAAAACTAATGCCTCCTTTAAATGGAAGTTTCAAGGTTAGTGAATTAATCGATGTTTACTCATATTTTTTTCTATTGTTTTTTTTTTTAAATTTTTTCTTTTTATTCTTCAACATTAGATTGTTTGATAATTGAGATTTGTGATTCTATTTACTCTGCTTTCAAACATGGTTGCTCTAGTATCACGACTAGATCAAAGATTTTGCATCTTAATCTAAGTAGGCTTATATCGAGTTTTTTTTATATTTTTTTTTTAATTTTAATTTTTCTTGATTTTCATTTTGCAACATTTTATTTGCTAAAGGTTGAGTTTCTGCCTTTTCCTTTTATTTTATATGGAGTTATCATATTCTCATTTGATTTATTTGGAATTGGTCTTCAAACTTCTTTTCCTGCTTTTCTTTCTATGAGATTATCTCAATCTTATGTTCATGGTTACAGAATCTGCGAGTTAACTTGGTTTAACTAAGGGTTTTTTTTTTGTTTTTTTAATTTTTTTTTAGTTTCACCCTTTAACATTAGATTTTTTTATACTCCGGATGGACTCAAATCGGGTTTTTTAATTTATTTTTGTTATTATTTTTTATTAGTTTATTTATTGTTGTTGTAATTTTTATTTAAATTATTAATTCAGTTAATAACTTGAATTTTTTTTTAAATTCTTAATATTTTTTATTTTGAATTTTTTAACTAACACGTGTAATACATGCAATAGATCCAGTTAATGCTAAACCATTTAATAATAATCAAGTTGTAGTAATTTTTGTAAAATATACTCCATTCAAGGTTGTTAGACTTACTAGTTAACTTATAAAATCATATATTTTTACAAGTCAATTTATATTAAGCGTGCTAGATCATTTTAGAAACTCAAAAATTAATGAAATTAAATTAAAATTAGATAAAATCAATAAAATCAGGTAAAATCTGATAAAATCACGAGTTTAAAACCGATTTTACGATTTCATCGAAATAAAACATATATAGCAGTATTCTAGCCCTCCACATCAGCATCAGCCAATAGCCACACACCACATACAACATTTACCCTAATCTCTTTCTCTCAGTCTCAGGCTCTCTCAACAATTAACCAGCTACTGTGAGATCGGCGGCTTCCTCTTCATCAACAACACTCTCTTTTTTTCCCATTATCAACGACTTTTCTAAGTAATGCAAGTTGTCAAGTTTTACTCATCTGAAGCAATCAACATCATATTCACCTGCTTCTTAATTGAAACAGGAAATAAGGGAACTGCGAGCTTTTGGGTGTGGAGAGCAACATTATTGGTTACACCTCGAGTACTGCTGAGGCTCCTGATCAACAGCAAACTTTCATGGAAGCAGGTCTAAATGGCTGGTTTCAAAAGCCTATGACTTTTGAGATAATAACTCCATTTCTTTCTAATCTCACAAACATTAACTGATCTAGATTATCATGAAGAGAGATCTGCCAGTCGATCCATGAGCTTTATGCATTTACTTTTGTTGTTGTTATCTGAGCTTTTATGCATCCCAGTTGTTATCTACGGACTAATTCAACATTCTACTTAGTTTGTCCTCATGAAAATTTATCAGTTATTTTGTGTCTTTTCCAGAGGAAAGAAAACTTGTCATAAATGCTTGAAGAAAAAATAGATTTTGTTGCTGCAATGTCAAAAAGTTTACATTCTGTGTATACCAGGGAGTCAGGGACCATATTCCACGTTCTTGGTTTAGGCCATTTGAAAACTTGCAGGTGATTTTTTTAGGAGAAGGTGGAGATCCAATAAAAGTTAAATTCTGGTTGAAGTTTGAAAATGGGAAGAAACTTAGATATGTGGAATGTAAATTGTGAGAGAATAGATTGTAAAAACAGAGAAGTAATACAATTTTTTATATTTCAAATCATCAAGCAAAATTTAAATCTCCAGAAGTTTTAAGTGTTAGCTAATGAAAATTTATCAACATGGATAATTATATTGTATTTTTAAATTATATATTTATTTTTATTTAAATTATATATTTTTAAGTATTTGAACCATGTATAAATTTTTATTTAAATATTTATTTTAAGATATTTGAATATTATATACATATAAAATTTTCTTATGATTTTAGAATTTATTTTATTTATATTATATTTTTTATACCTTGTTAAAAATATGTTTTTTACAACCTTAACTCCATTAATTAATTAATTAATTAGGCAAAAGACTCGACTCAACTCAGACTCAAAAGGGATAATGAGTCTGTATTATCAAAATGAGTGGAGTGCACAGTGAGGAAAGCAGCAACAGAAAAAAGTATAAAGCAACAAAGACAAAATTACAAAAAGCAGAGTCACACCTCCCCTCCCCTCCCTTCCCTGTCCTTCCCTTTCTTCTCACCGAATCGTATTTTGCTTCGGCGTCTCTCTTCAGGTAAGCTTCATCCTTCACATCTTTTAGTACTGATAGACTCTCTTTCTCCCTCTCCTTTTTTTTTTTTCGTAACTTTTTAAATTACAGTTTTCTTTCTAATATAGGCATCTCTGTGACCTTTCAAATTAGGGTTTATCTCTTCTCTTTGCCCATTTGGGTTCCGAATTTGACGCATGATAGTGTCTGCTAATAACTTATGTAGTACTAGTTTTTGTGATTTTTAAGGTGATGATATTAGTGACACGTATAAACTATACTGTTCTTTTGATGGGAAATAACAGGAAGCTTACCTATGCCACAACCATTGGTACCATTTATTGAATAATAGAAACAAGATTGCAGGGAATGGGAGGTTGCTGTTGTTCTTCAAGGAAACCTCATTTAAACGGAACGCCCGTTTATTATTATGTTAGTAATATTTACTTTATCCTTACTCTCTAAGTATATGTATATGATATCTGCCGGTCATGTTTGTTCTAGTAGATTTTGGTTGACATTAATGTTGTGTCATTATGGTTTCTTGCTTCTGTTGAAGTGGATGTGGGTTCTTGCAGGGCGAAAGTTGTGCTTTTCGGAATTGTGCATAGGATTCGGAACTAGCTAGAGTTTTAGGATCTCTCTTTGAGGTTTAAACTGGGTGGGGTTGTTATCATACAAGATGGCGTTTTTGGTTTTCCCCATTTGCTACAGTTTATCCTCATATAAATGCACTGCTATAGAGATAGTTTTGAAGTGGAGCTGGGGTTATTTAATGGCTGTTACACCTGTGAAATGTTACACTTTGGTGTTCAATCAGTTTGGATTGGGAAAGGAAAGGCTATTCTTGAGAATGTTTTATGCGATAATGGGAGAATTTTAGGGTCAACGTTGCACATATAGGGGACAGAACATGTTATAACTCAGTTGTTTTAGCCATGAATATAAGCTTAAAAACATGCCTCTAATTTTAGCTTTCTAATTCTTGCACTATTTCACAATCCGTTCCTTGAATGACAGCAAGCCAAATAGAGAAAAACCTTGATGCTGTTCAAAAGTGCCATTTGATTGATCAATTTTTGTGAATGATTGCTTAATTGAATTGTAATCTATAGGTTTGAGGGAGCTTTATTGTTGAGATTCTGTAAGAGAAATGATGTAAGATGCAATTATAAATAATTCTTAGAACAGACTGATACTCAAAGTTTGTATTCTGCACTTTTTTTCTACTCCATTCTACAATGACATAGCCTAAAACTACTACCACTTCAAGCAAAATATCTTGAAAATGGGCTCATATAGGTTCTTTTGGCTAACAAAATATCATCTTGAAATTTATAACATCCTTGTGCAGTGTCCGCCAGCTTTGGAAGAGCATGTCTCCTTAACATCTCACAATGTTGCAGCCTCTGCATTCACTGCAGGTCTCCTTGTTGAATTGAATTTGAATACATCAACGCCTGATACTTTCCGCCCCCCTCCTGTGCCTCTGCCATATGATGTGGTTTTGGGATGTCCACAATCACCAGATTCTGAGTCTGTTAGGGAAATAATTAGTCGCAGTAGTTTTGAAACTTTGGCAACATGTGAAGATCTTGAAGAATTGGACTGCAAAACTCATGCTAGTTCATTTCTTTTCTCCCCAAGGAAGTCAGACGTGACAAAATTCCATGAACCTGTTGCATCAGCAACAGAAGAAGATGCTTGTCCGATATGCCTTGAAGGTGTGGTGGTGCCTTTTCTCATACGAGATAAATGCTGTTTTCAATTTATGTTTTTACAGTTTTTCTGGATAAAGAGAAGTAAATCAAGGTCGTTCCTGAATTGATGTGTAGTTGTCCAAAAGTAATTAGTCAGCTTTGTCTGCTTGCATTTGCAGAGTATGACTTGGAGAATCCAAAACACATCACGAAATGCGAACATCATTTTCACCTTTCCTGCATTCTAGAGTGGATGGAAAGGAGTGACATCTGCCCCATATGTGACCAGGTTTGCCTCTTGTAAAATGACCTTATGTGCTGTCAGTGGATGATCTTAGTGCTCTCTTATTACCTATGAGATGATTGATGTAATCTGGAATTCCTTCTAAATAGCCGCTTTGTTATCCCCTTGAGGAATATGCTATTTAGTTGGTTGTTTCACATAAAAGATAGAAGCAAATATGAGGGAAAAAATTTACTCTTCATGCTTTTGTGGAATGACTCTACTACTCGCTATTGACTCATGGTTTTTTTATACATTTATTTGCACTCTGCTTTTTTATGTTACAGGAAGTAATAATTGACCACACCTACAATTAGTTGCTGTCTAATGCTTTTTGAGATGGAGGTTTTTTTTGCTGTTTCAGTTAACAGCTTGCCAACTTTAGTGGGCTGCGGATGGTGTCAATTCTGTCTCACTGCTGGTTGTTACAGTGCCCACAGGTTCATTTTTAATTTGGTCTTGCTTGGTTTGAAGGGTCAAATTATCATTTTGTGTGGCTCTCCTCTTGAGAAGTTCAGTGGTAGTAAAGGAATGAACTTTTAGGACTATATGGAAACAGGTTTTCCTCTGTTTGTGCCTCTATAACCATGTTAATACCTCGGTTGCTAGCTATGAAATGGATCTGCAGATAACTACACGGTTGTTGGAGGGAGTACATGCAAACCATGTACCTTCAAGATAAAAAGCAAATGGTCAGTGCTGTCTTCCATGTTTTAGCATACTATATTTCTCTTTCTTTTGCATATTCTTTTCTATTTGCTTGTTGTATGCTGTGTATAGTTGTTCTTTTAAATTGCGTCTGTTAGTTTCTGGATGAATTCAGCATCTAGGAGTCGTTGAATGTATGGAAAGCGCATTGAACAATGAAAAGGTATACTGTGTGAATTCAGATTGACATGGCATTAGATGTATGCCTACTGTTTAATTTTAAGAAAAAATCTTGTATCATCCCCTAAGATGCATGCTTCTGCATATCAATTCCTTGTATCTTTCAATTGCCTGATCACAGATTTATAAGCTCCTCCCATTCCTTGTTACTGGTATTATATAAGAATTGTAATACCTTTTCTACCTACGATCTTCTTTGGGAAACTAAGTGAAACATATTTCTAGGAACTTCTTTCCAACATCTTTTTGAACCGAAATTCAAGAATTGGCCTTGATATTTGGTAGAAGGGATGGTCAATGGTCAGGTTGGGTCAGTGTTTTTTTTTTTTTTTTATGTTTTCGCACCTGACTTGGGTACCTCCATAACCATCATTCACTTTCGATCGAATCAGGGGAGTTGAAATGTTTTTTTCACCTATTGAGGTACCCAACACAATCTGTTTTATTTTTTTGAACTTTTTTTTAAAAATGATCTCTTTAATGTTTTTTAGCACATCATGAAATTACATTCTAAAAAATTTATGCAAAGAATCTCACAAATGTGACCAATAATTTTATTTTTTTAAATCACATTTAAAAATTAATACATGTGATAAAAATATAAATTATGTTATTAAATATATTAGTGATTTATGATAAGTAGTACATCAGTAGTAATCAGGATGATTGTATACATGAACCATTCAAGATATCTTTTATGTTTATAAAATGTTTAGTTATGTGATTATCATTTGATCAATAACTTTATATCATGTGTTTTGAAAAAATATATGGAAAATCATATATCAATGTGACGCGTGACAGAATGACGACTCCACTTGGGAAGGTATTGTTTCTGACAATATTGGACTAAGCTTTGTGTATTTGATGTGTTTAAGTTTTTGCAATTTTATCTTTTTGTTAATGTTTCTGTTTCCGTGCATTTTATAGAATTGTCTCATGCATCACATGTTTTAATTTTTGAAAGCACACACAAGCTTCCAAGTTAGGTGAAGAACTAGTGATTTGTCCTATGACTATTGGTCAGGGTTCAGATGTGTGAAACACCCAACTCATATCTGAGTGTCTGCTTGGTAATGGTGAGTATACATGCCTTAACCATTTCTCGCAACACCCCTACACTATCTTTACGAAGATCGTCACTAGGCAGATATGAGACCCTTTTGAGACCAGGTGGAAAACCTACCCATGTTCACATAATGAATAGAACCCATCTTTACGAAGGTATTAGCACCCTACTTAAGGTAAGCTGCTTCGCGATTTGATGTGATAAAAAGTTTTAAAATTTTTGTCTTTTCATCGGATATTAGAAATACGACTTACGTGTAAGTTCATAATCCTTTACCGTGAGTAAGTCAACATTAAATTCTTCTTTATTCTTTGCAATTTTATTATAAAAAAACATCCATAAATAAAAAAAATACAAACACTCATTTTCACTATTTTTCTTTTTTCTTTTCCCTTTTTTACATTCATATTTGCACGCTATAAATTATAAAAATTCAAAAAAACTAAACAAACATTACATCAAACAATTTGGAATTTACAAAATAAACCCAAAAAAATTTCAGAATAGTGCTGGGCAGCCCTTTGAGGTTGTAGGAAACGTGGTGGCGCGTTCTCTCCATGCGCGGCCGTAAAAGACAGGCGACGGGAGATCTGCAACGGCTTCCTCTTGGTTTCTTTTTCTCGCCGGCGGTGACCTACACAAACGGCAAAATCGCAAAAACCAGTTGATTTTAGTTTGTCTTTCCCTTTTTAGATCTGTTCTCGGTCTTCTTTCTTCCTCTCGGTTTGCTGTGAGGGGGAGCTGCTGCGGGGGAAGAAGGCGGACATATCTGGGTCTGCATGCACCGCTGTGTTCGGTCTGATCTTGGGTTGGTGTCGGCCACTGCTATTGGAGGCCGAATGAAGGGGGATCTAGTTCGGTCGGTGATTTTGGTTGGAAGTGGAGCTGGATCTGTGGTCGGTAGAAGAGGGAAGATCTGTTGGCTACGAGCTGGAAGGCACGCGCCGCTGTGTTCGGGCTGTTGCTAGAGGGTCTGATTCGGGTCTTGTTAAACTGGCCGGTGATGGTGAAGGAGAAAAGTGAGGGGCTGCCTTGGCTGGTCTGAAGATGGGGACGGCTGTGGGGTTGATAGTTTCAGCCGTGTGTAGGAAAGGGGAGGCTTGAGGTGAGCTGGCCGAAAAAGGGAGGTGTAGAAGCTGGTCTCTGTCTGTGTTGGCCATGGGAGGGAAGGTTTGGTGAGGGGCTGTATTGTGGCCGGCTGGGAAAGGAAAATGTGTGGTGGCCAAGCGTGTGTGGGGATGAAGAAAAGAGGTGCTGGGCTTGGGAGAGAAAAATCAAAGCCAGGGGGCGGTGACTTTTTGTTTTTGGCCAAGAGGGGGCGACCGGCTGGTTTGAAAGAGATGAGTTTTTAGGGTTAGGGTTTTTTGTGTTCTCTCCAGATGTGCAAAATTGCCCCCCTTGTGTATGTGTTGGAAACTTCTATTTATAGGCAAAAATGTTGTTAGGTCCCCAAACTTGGTCACTCAACTTCTTTTTTTTTTTTTTGTAAATTTGATTTTTCAAATTTAATTGGATTTTTCTTATCAACATCAACTCGAATGAGGAAAATTATTGATTTTAAAAATAACGAGTGAAAAGTCAAACGCGTTTTGATAAGAAAACCTTTTGAAATCAATGATTTTCCTCTTTCGAGTCGATGTTGATAAGAAAAATCCAAAAAATAAGAAAAATCAAATTTACAAAAAAAGAAAGAAGTTGAGGGACCAAGTTTGGGGACCTAACAATATTTTTGCCTATAAATAGTAGTTTCCAACACATACACAAGGGGGGGTAATTTTGCACATTTGGAGGGAACACAAAAAAAACCCTAACCCTAAAAACTCATCCCTTCCAAACCAGCTGGTTGCACCCACTTGGCAAAACAAAAAGAGCAGTCGCACCCCTTCTGGTTTTGGGATTTTCTTCTTCCTTGGCCGCTCCCTTTCTCCAGCCACCATCTCCTTCTCACAGTCACTCCCCCTCTCACCAGCAAAGCCTTTCCTTGCTCACCGGGCTTTCCTCCCAAAGCCAGCGCCCCCCCCCTTCGGCCAAAGAGAACCAGAAAGCAAAAGCTTCTAGCCCTCTCTGCCATTGCAGTCTTTCCCCCTGTTTCCCTTTCCATTTCCCCCCACAGACCGACTTCTATTTTTTACCCATTTCCTTTTGCCCTCATCCAGCAGGTCTTACCTTCTTTAGCCTCTATTCACACCGACCTCCACAAAGACCCGACAGACCCAGAGTCGTTCCCCTTCACTCTCCCCTCTTGCTGGCTGTTTCAGTTTCTTCATCACCAGCCAGCTTGTCAAGACCTGAAGCAGACCCTCCAGCATCAACCCGCACACGGCTGGACTTGTAGATCTAGATCCATTTCCAACCGAACCCCCTGACCGGACAACCACCTCCCATATCAACCGCAGCTTTAGCGGCCCCGGACAACAGCAACAACCAGATCTACCATCGGCAGAAGGAAAAAACAAACTAGGAGGAAAAGAGAACAGAAGGCTTTGAACAGATCTAAAACCGAACAAAATTGTTTGTTTGTTGCGTTTCCTTTGCTTCGCAGGTGACGTTGCTTGTCACCACCAGCGAGGGAAGGAAGAAGGGAGGAAGCTAAGGCCAGATCCACCCGCTTCCTGAGCGTTGTCTGCTGCGGCGCGTGAACCCATGCGCCGCCAGTGGCGGTGCCGCGTGGAGAAGAAGTGTCGCCACTGTTCCTGAAGATCCATAAGTCTTCCCAGCATTGCTCTGAATTTTAAGGGGTTTATTTTGTAAATTTTAAATTGTTTAATGTACTTTTTGTTTAGTTTTGAATTTTTATAATTTGTAGCCTGCAAATGTGGATGTAGAAAAAAAAAGAAAAAGAAAAAAGAAAAAAAACATAGTAAAAGTGAATGTGTGTGGTTGTATTTTTTTTTTATGGATGTTTTTTATGATAAAGCCGTAAAGACAAGAAGAATTTAATGTTTTGATTTGTTCACGGTTAAGAATTATGAATTTACATGTTAGACATATTCCTAATATCTGATGAAAAGATAAAATTTTTAAAAACTTCTTTAACACGTCAAAAAAAAAAAACCATGAAGTAGCTTACTTTAGGTAGGGTGCGCTAGGGGTGCTAATACCTTTTCTAGCCACAACCTGTCCCTTACTCGTGAATCTCTGATAAAGACCAGTACATTCAGGTTTTCTAGTAGCCTTCAATCAAATACTAGGTGGCAACTCCTAAAGAACAAACCAACGAACGAAAAATCACCAAACTGACATTATTATAAATTAAAATTTTAAAGTTAGAAGCATATATTGGTTTTTACGAGGATTGTAACATAATATTGTAAGAATAACTAATTATATATATGAACAAAATCAAAGAAAAGATTTTTTGTTATTTATCAAGTAAAATTTAATTCATAAATAACTCAGTGAAAAGCAACTTGAAAAAAATTACAGAGTTTAATTTCCAAGCCAATTCAATATATAAAATTGAAAAGAAAAATCAATTTAAAAAAACAATGAAAAAAAGGAATTGGATCGGGTAATTTATCAAACCTACAATCCATGTAATGAAATTGAGATAACTTTATAGAATGAAAATAGAAATAAATTATGAAATCAAATTCCTAATAAAAACAATGTTAAAGAATAAAATTAAAAAAAAATCAATTTTAAAAAAGAACCTAAGAGAAAGACTAAAAGACAATCTATACTAACTTTCCAAACTTGTGACTTGGATTATTAATATGAGATTACCTCATAGAAGGTAAACTAAAAAAAATTACGAAGTTTAATTAACAATCAATCTAATATTGAAGGATGTAATTAAAAAAAAAAGAATTTGAAGGAAAAAAAATAAGGATTAAATTTGACATAACACATTGGTATTTTTTTTAGAGAATTTATGCGGAAATTAAGGAGAGAAGAAGAGAAAAAAACAAGACTCCATGTGCCACTATTATATACACGTGTCGCATCACCGATAAGGGCTTGTTAAGAAGCTTTCAGAGCCACCAAGGAAGGCAACATTCTAATACCATATATTGTCACACACATTGTTTGAGCATGATGATGTCTTTTATACATTAGCGCCAACCACTTTGTCACTAATTGGCTTTAGTCTATGTAATTGCTTTCAGTTTCATATTTGGCTTCTCAAGCCTTAATTGTTTTAGATCATTAAAATGGAGCTCTACATTGCAAAACCTAGCATCAAGATTTTTCCTCGACATTGCAGTATCCTCATATCTAGGCAATCGAGAAACATTGATAAGTTCAATCCTAAATAAAATTCAATGCTAAAGGCTCAAGTTAAAAAAAAAAACTAAGTGATAAAAAAAAGGTTGATTTTTTCTATGTTTTCGCAATTTAGTCTTTGATTCTTTTAAGAAAAAAAAGTTGAATATTTGTCTGATGTTCAAATTCAGTTCCCATTACTTTAATTATTTCAAATCAATAAAATTTAATTTAATTTAATCAAATCTAAGTATCAACCAAGCATTTTTTTTTTTTCAAAATTACGAGAACCTTGCCTAGAAACTATCAAGTAATTTGAAATGATAAAATTCAAGAGTCGAAAGAATTGAGTGACAAAAAAAATATGGCATTATTATAATTCATAGTAAAAATTTATATGTGTGAACAATGATTCCATAAAATCACAAAATGTTTTTTCTTTTCTTTTTTAATGTAATTTGATCTCCAGGGGTAGTCACTCAGCTGCTTTTGAATCACCACACCACAATCTACTACAAAGCCGTAAGAGACTAGCTATTACCAACTGAAGTTTCTGAATCCGTTTCAAAAAAAGAAAAAGGATTTGCTACATAGATCATTTTCTTCAGTAGTTAGACACAAATATCAAAGAGTGGTTTTAACTTTATTTTATTTTTATTATTTTTTTTT
>Ga0307510_10002940_pt1 | contig 19597 bp, 16 predicted proteins | sample 12_EM_MG_FD_207224 | JGI IMG/M metagenome (GOLD analysis project Ga0307510, IMG submission 207224) | Populus trichocarpa ectomycorrhiza microbial communities from riparian zone in the Pacific Northwest, United States - 12_EM | ecosystem: Host-associated > Plants > Roots > Unclassified | place...
TCGAGTTCGAACCTCTCCTATGTAACAAAATAAAAAATTGAAAGCAGTGTTAGAAGCAGGCTTTTTCCAGTCAATTAACAAGTTGGAAAGGAATTTGAACCACTTGTTCCATCATGGAGCAAGTTGGAAAGGAATTTGAATTAACTGCTATATGCACTGGCAAGCTGACCGGAAAAGGACGTTTAGAAAGTTACCACAGATCTTGCTGGTGCACTCCAAACTACGTTTTCTTCCCCTAAAATCTGTGGATGTGCGCGGCCGCCAACTCCACCACGAGCACCTCCGCGATTAGACCCACTTTTAAAAAGCTTACCCAGCCACTTCATAAACCGAGACTTTCTCTCTGCGTACGAAGAAACAAAGTCTCCTGCTTAACATAAAAATCCCAGAATAAACCCCCCACCCACCCCACACAAACACAAAGCAGCAGTAAACAAAACAAAACAAAAAGGGCCAAATATCAAAAAGAAAAAAAAAGAATGACAATAACAGCAGAATTACTTTAAAAAGGAAGCCAAATACAGAAACAAACATGAAGCCTGTTATCAAACAAGTTGGAGGCGATGAAAACACGAAAAAGATAATGATAAATATGGGATTAAAACAGTAATGAGTATGGATGACAAAACATACCATAAATGCAAGGATTAGAAATATGGTGGACACCTGAATTAGGAGGAGCCATGAGATTGAAAGAGAAGCAAGGCGATGTAGAAACTAGAAAGGGAGAGAATGAAACGCAAGAAGATATGATGAGAAACGAAAAGAAGAGAAGAGAGGGAGAATGAACAAGGCAAGGCAATAGGCATCGCTAATTAAAAAGTGCACGAAAGAGAAAAAGAAAGAATCTGATGAAGAGAAAGGGAGGGGAAGTGATCGAAGAGAGAAAGAGATTCTTCGCTTGACAAAGGAAGGAAGAGAAAAAGGCGATTAAAGAAAAGAAAGATTTAATAGAAGAGAGGGAATCTGCTGAGGCGGAGAATTTCAAAGTAACGGTGCTGGTGAACGGCTTAGAATTGAAAGAAAAGAAGAGACAAGAGAGGTGTTTTTATTTTTGCTAGTGTATGGATGGGTTGGATGTAGCTGGAGAGATTTTTCCTTTTTGCTTTCCAATTTTCGAATGGAATTTTGCCGGGTACAGGGACTTGCATGTTTTAAATGGCCTTAACGTTCTTTTATATTGCCAAAGTGCCACTCAAGCTGAAGACCTTTTGGGTGGGTGGGCCTTTCGCTCTCCCGGTCAAATCTTTCATAGGAATATCTGTTTTGTCGAAAATTTTCCTCATTCTTTTTCCTTAATTTTTTATTTTCGAGGTATTGGCTTGGAACATAAATGGATTTCTTTTTTCATGTTGTCGATTTTAGGTCAGGGTTCAAGAAAAGGTTGCCGCTTTAAATCAGAGTATTGTTAAAATAATTAAAATCAAATATAAAAAAAACTAAAATTTTAAATAATATGTATATTATGAGTGTTTAGTCTTAATCTAAATACAAATAAAGTATATATAAGTTAAACCGAAAATATTATTCTATTCTTAATAAATAAGACTACATAAATATTATTTAACAAATATAACTAGGGTTTTAGGACTGAGATATCAAAGCACAATTATTATGATACTCTTAAAAATAAAATAATTAATAATGACTATAGAATAGTTATTTTTTAGGTATAAAATGAAGATATTCTCAAAATAAATCTTAAATTCAAGAGCGGATTTAATTTATTTATTTTTAAGTTTTGCGAAGGTACATCATACAGATTTGTACGCAAAAATTAAACACAAATAATTTTTATTTAAGATATATAGGGGCAGAAACTAATTAAAAGGTTCTATGTTGATTTGATTTAATTAATTTTTTTTAGGCTGTAGAAACTTTAGCTAATGCATCGTTATCATGTAAAAAGCAGTCAAACAGAGATAAAAGCTGGAAATGTAAATTACACAAGTTCTGTTCTTTTTCTGTCTCTCTCGAAGAAGAAGCCAAGTCTTCTACTTGCTTTTGTCATGCATCTGTCAACCAAAGCTACAGTAGTCGATAGATTTTGATCATCTGGTCTCGAAGTGAGTCTACTCTCTAATTCTAGAGAATAACGGTGATCTAGCAACCTTAGCTCAGCAATAATTATGCATGCAGGACTTTCGCCACGGCCCATAGGCAAGCAAGTGTAAAGCTTTGACAGAAAGATTACGCAGATTCTCCACGTACCTAGCTATCTGCCATAACTGCTTTTGCCGCCCAAGAATCACTTTCAAGTTGCCAAGGAAGTGTGAAGCGCAATCTGTCGAATCAAGAACAAAAACTCAGCCTCGTTTTTTTTTTTCCTGTACGGAATTTATATATTCTCTGCCGGGGAAGAATTGGATCAATATATATAAATATATATATAAAAATGGTTGCCGATCGATGCCATGGCCATTTTCCCCCCTGAAAGGATTGGCAGAATACGTTAGAAAGATTTGATTTACCTGTTTAGATTGTCTTCACATATTCGAAGATCATTAACGAGACAATGGAACATAATATATTAGGATGAACATATTCTGTTCTAACTTTCACGTTGCATGATTCTTTTTCTTGGATGGATGGAAAAACTTTAAATTTCAGGGAAAAGCATGCCGCTTTAATTAACATTTCGGGAAATGATGGTCTCTTTTTTTCTTTTCTCCTTCGCCAGACAGGAAAAAATATAAAATAAATCTTATTTTTCCTCCTAAACAATCTTAAAGCGAACAATCATGACGAGGTTAGCATTTTAAATGGTGCATGATCATGTTATTTGATACGGCTCCCATGTTCTTACAAGACATATAATGAAAGTGGTACGTACAACATTGTTTCTTCCTTTTCTAATTTGTTTTGGAGAGGTTTGGGAAATATATGCAGGTGTTGGCTAAAAATGCTCTTTTGGATCTATCTGTGTCAATTGGATTTGGACTGCGATTGCTTCGTGCTTTTATCATTTGAAAATGTCGGATTCATGGGAGAAAGTACAATTTCAATGATCAGTCTGCAAATTAATCTGGGAAACTCGGACCCGAATACTAGAATTCGACCCTTTTTTTTCTTCAACCAACCCCTTCCTAATCATTTCACTTCATAAATTTTGGATAAATTATAATAAATCTTATTAGATATCATGAAATTATATAGAGAACATTATACCCAATATCACATCAATGACTATCTTTTCCATGTTTCAATTAATGGAGTTTTGGAGATAATAATAGTAAAAATACTTAAATTAAAAAATAAATAGATAGAATTTTGAAAAATAAACTCAAAACAAAACTGATCCAAATTAAATAGTACCCTCTATTTTTGTAAGTTTTTAACTCGACGGTATTTTTCAAATTTCAATTGATGGAATTTTGGACATAAAATGGAGTTTGCATAATTTTTTTAAAAAAAAAATATAGAAGAGATTTTTTCCGTGTCTTTGATTTTTTTTATTATCATTGTGATTTTATAATACTCCGTTAGCCTCCCTGTAAACTTGAAGTCGCGCATTATCTTAGTGTGTTGATGGAATTGCTTTACTTGCAATGTCTATTCTTTATGTTCCTCAAATCACATTGACCAGCTTAATTATTCTACTCCCATCGTTTGCCATGTACCCCGTTGAATGTAGTAACTTTATTTATTATAATCAAACCATAATAGAAGTAGTAGATACACATGAAAATCATTAAAAAATATTAAAAAATATTATGAAAGGTTATATATATTAAAAATATATATATCATTTCATGCTACATTCAAATAAAAACTAAATGGCATTTAACACTAAACTATAAAGTTAAAAAATAGACATGAATATAAATATTTAATCTCAAAATACAAGTCATAAACTCAGTTATATTTAATAAAAACCAATGTTTTGTTTAATAAAGTAATAAAAAAAACACATATAGAAAAGCGATTGAATAAAATTAAAAAAAAAAAAAAAAAGTTGGGCTGCATGGAAAAAATGTCTCCTAATATCAAGAAAAAATGTTGAAATTTTTTTCGTAAACTAAGTAAAACTAAATCATATTATATTATATCAAAAAATCATAAGAAATTTGTTAAAATTGAAAAAGAAAATAGCCAACAAAATACAATCCAATAAAAAACTAACATTGAAAAATTAAACTAGAAGAAAAGAAAACCGAAAGGATAAAAAAAAACAATATACAAAAAAAGAGGCCTAAGTGGGTTAACATGCCTGGACTAGTTTATAATTATTTTTCTTTTGTAAGGAGCGAACAACCTTATTTTTTTTAAAAAAAATACAAGCAGGTGACGTGTTATCTGATGATCTAGTTTCAAGCGGATGGAGGGTCATTGTAAACTGGGGCCTTGGGTTTTTTCCCCCAAAAAACTCAATTTTATGCTCGTTTTTTTACCCAAAACATCTAGAAAAAATACTTGCATCTCTTTACAAACTCATCCACAACCTCAAATAACCCAAAAAACTATAAATTGACATGAAAAAAAATCTTTTTAGGCTCTTACCTCTCATATTATCAGGTGATGGAAATAACAAATAATCCCAGGCGGAACTCTTATCATCGAATGAAAATCAGACACAAAAATTAATTTTTTTCTTTGTCAGAATTTGTGTCAACTTAGACTCTTTCTCTCCTCATTCATCCCAGGGATTGAAAATAAAAAAATAAAGTTTTGTACCATATTTAAAAAATTAAAACCCGAGGTACCAAAGAGTTATTATTTAAAAAGAAAAGGACCAAAATCTACTTTGGATCCCATTTTTGAGACCACCATCCATTTCCTCCTCCTTTTACCGGTCCCCTTTGTTTTAATTTTGTCCCTTTCTTAGTAACTTTTGATAAATTAACCATGAATTTGAGCATGTAAAGGCTCAACCGAAAAAAAAAAAAACAGTGCTTAAGGATCAAATTAAAAAAACTACAGACATCGCTACAATATCTCTCTAACGCCTTAGATTATAGGTAATACTTTTGTTGATTTATTTATATTTTTTTTATTATCGTCAATGAATAATCTTTTTTATCCTGAATGCATCCGAGGAGACCATCGGATTGAATATCAATATGAACTAAGAGTCGGCAATATTTTATCTCGGTCTTGTATCACAGAGATTAATCAAAGACACGTGGCGGAGTCCATGATCGGATCTTGAATCCTTGAGAATGCCAGACACGGGTTTGGAGTAGAAATTGTGTTTTCTCGAATACCTGCACGTGATCTCGATGGCTAGACGTCATCTTTGACAATGATTATAAATTATTTATTTATCACCTCATTCGATGGCTTCAGATCATTCACCTGTTCGAGAGTTTCTATATCTGATCTTATACTTTCTTTGACCACATCATCATCGTCATCGTCAAAAACAGTAGCATACAACTAATTACATCGCTATTACCATGGACAGTCATCGCACCGTCAGCAAGCATCTTTAGCCCTTACTCGTCACGACACTCCCTCCTTGTATTTGAAGTCTCTCTCTGGCATCCTTTCTCCCGCCACTGTTTTGCTACTACACTAACACCATGTTATCCCTCGTTCATCTGGCTCTTCAAATTATAATTTAAAGTTTAAATCTCAAAGGAAGTAAGTTTAAATCTTGAAGGAAGCTCAGACAGAAAAATCAGCCACAGTAGTATAAATCAATACATATATATATATATATATATATATATATTTTAACCTTGGTGTCATTTTAACTAATTTTTTGAGGTCCTGAAGTTAATAATCAATTAAGCATCAAGTGACTCTGAGATTTATAACACTCGAACTAATAATTTATTAGTAGTAAATTTAAAATCTGCCCAGCAAGTTAACTGTATCAAATTGTATAAATCAATATTCTTGTTTGCAGTCAATGTGAAAGAAAGGAATGGCTATAAATCTCCTATCTTGGTGCATTTGATTATATATCACATATTTATAAAAATAAGATGCATCGTAAAAATTACTTTATTATCAAATTTGTTTACGTGTCAATGAAGATTGATTATGCGTTCTATATTAATATAATTTATTTAGAGAAATTCATACTAGTTTTAATATTTAAATTTAAAAAATAAAAAAACGGCCTCTTTAATCATCGAGATTTATTTGCTGGTTCCATTTTTTGTCAGGCATCAAGAGTCCCTCTAGCTAATGATTAAGAGAGGCTAGTAAAGGGTAAACTGTAAAGAACTAAAGACCGATTGTAATTTGGGCCAGAAATTTTAGGCGTTAACTTTATGCTATGTTTGGGGATGGTAAGCTAAACGATGCTGTCACCGTGATCGGCTTATAGTCTCATCTTAGTCCCTTTTTGTTTACTGAGATTTTTTTAAAAAATATATTTTTTAAAAATATAATTTTAAAAATTAATTTTTTTAATAATATCATAAAAATTTAAAAAAAAATATTTTTTTTATTTTTTAATTACGTAATGCAAAATGAGCTAAAAAATATCTTATTCATATTTTATTTTTAAAATATTAATAAAATAAATAATGAGGAGATATAATATTAAAAAAAGATAAATAAAAATAAATAATAAAAAAACAAAGATAAAAATTAATATAAAAATTAAATTAAATTAAATTTTAAAATATTAAATTAAAAAATTCAGAATAAAATATATAATAAGAAAAAATTAAAGATAATATAATTAATAAATAAGATAATATTTTTAATTTCTTATAACTTTAAAAAAAAAATATCCCGCAAAAAATAAAACTGAATCCCAATTCCATCCTGTCTCTCTTTAGGCAAGGAATGAAAAGAAAAAATAAAAATTACAACAAAGAAATTCACCATTGTATTATACTATTATTCCACTGAGACCTTTGAAAACGGCGCCGTCTTATACAACTTTCAAAGAAAAATATTATTATAGTATTATTTAGGTACCTCCGCGGCATAGAAGTTGCAGCCGTCTCCCATAATTCTTTTTTGTTTGTTTTTTTAACACTCTCCTCTCCTCCCTCAACATGTATAAATAAATAATACTAATAAGTTTCAATTTCTTTTTTCTCTCTCTGTTTTTCAAAAACCCACACAACGCTAAAGAAACTGCAAGACTGTTAAAAAAGAGAGGATAATCTTTGAAAAATCCTTTTGGATTTCTAGGGTTTGTTATCAAAAGAAAGCCAGAGCCGTTGAAAAGAGGAGGGAAGATCGGATGGCTACACAAGGGCAGGCGGCGATGGACCATGCTGTCCTAGATGACATAATCAGACGGTTAACAGAAGTCCGATCAGCCAGACCAGGCAAGCAAGTTCAGCTATCGGAGGCTGAGATCAAGCAACTCTGTGTCGCTTCTCGTGATATTTTTCTTCAACAACCTGTTCTGCTCGAGCTTGAAGCCCCCATCAAGATATGCGGTCCTCTAAATTACCCTAATTCTTCTAATTTTTCTTGTTGTTTTTCTGCTGGGTTTTGTGGTATTTTCTTGATGGGTTACTGTTCTTTTTATATACGATTGGAAGTGGAGGAGGCTGTTTTAAGAAAAGGGTACTTCAGGTTTTGTGTTTTTTTTTTTTTAATTTCCTGGCTTCTTTTCGTTATTGCAATCTGTTATATTCCTTTTACGGAGGCTTGAGTAAATTTTGTCTTGGGTTACTGAGTAATGCTGTTATCGAGTTGTGAAAAATGGAATGGCTTATAAAACCTTAAAATCCTCTAGTGCTGAATGAAATTGGGTGTTGTGTTTATAACCTTTTGAGTTTCGACAAACCTGGAGCTGGCGATGTTTGTTATGTAAACAAGTTTAGCTGTAAATTTGGCCCCGTCTGTTTTTTATTTGTCAATGTAATATGATTCATGCTAAAAAATTCAAGTATATTATCAAACTCAAAGGCATTCCATGGATTTGAGAAATAATTGGCATTTGAAATAATCAAAGAACGATATTCAACTTATAGTATGTAGCTAATATATAGCTCGGAGGGTAGACTATTTCCGTGGCTGAATATTTGATTCCTGTGTTGCTCTGCTGCAGCCTGGATTTGTTCCATCTGACATTGTCAAGATTTTCTTTGTGTTTCAGGTGACATTCATGGGCAATATAGTGATTTATTGAGACTTTTCGAGTATGGTGGTTTTCCTCCTGGAGCAAATTATCTATTTTTGGGGGACTATGTTGATCGAGGAAAGCAAAGTTTGGAAACTATATGCCTTTTGCTTGCCTATAAGATTAAATATCCAGAGAACTTCTTTCTCCTACGAGGAAACCATGAATGTGCTTCAATTAATCGGATATATGGATTTTATGATGAATGTAAGCGGCGGTTTAATGTAAGGCTATGGAAATCCTTTACTGACAGTTTCAACTGCCTTCCTGTTGCTGCTTTGATAGATGACAAAATTTTGTGCATGCATGGCGGTCTTTCCCCTGATTTGACAAATTTGGATCAAATTAGAAACTTGCCCCGCCCAACTGCTGTTCCAGATACTGGTTTGCTGTGTGATTTACTCTGGTCAGATCCTGGTAGAGATGTTAAGGGATGGGGGATGAATGATAGAGGAGTTTCTTACACCTTTGGTCCTGATAAGGTGCAAGAATTCTTGACAAAGCATGATTTAGACCTTGTCTGTCGTGCACATCAGGTTGTCAACTTTTCCTCAGCTAGCCTATTCTCTTTTAGTAACTCATACCTCTCTTTCTGGACACTGAAGTGATTTTTATTTTTTCGTCTTGTTTTGGTCTAGGTTGTGGAAGATGGGTATGAATTCTTTGCCGACAGGCAACTTGTTACCATATTTTCAGCTCCCAACTACTGTGGTGAATTTGACAATGCTGGTGCTATGATGAGTGTTGATGAAAATTTGATGTGCTCCTTTCAAATTTTAAAGCCTGCTGAGAAAAAAGCAAAGTTCATGATGTCAAACAAAATGTGATGGCTGCAAATTATTGGTCCCTGGTCTTGCCCAAGGTCAGCTCAATACAATTGCTTTTTTATGATGTGACATGGATATCATTATGATTATGCATGTTTCTGGCTTGTTGCTATCCCAGCTGTTCTGTGGTGGTTGGTAATTTTGTGGATTTCCTTTCCCGAGTTTAATGAATTCCATTCATATGATATGAAAAATGAAATCAATTGAAAGTTGCCAAATGATATAAATTTTATATTTATAGAAACAGGCAAAGCTCTAGAAAGGCTCTTTTCCTTTGCAAAACTAATTGTGATGCATTCATACATAAAAACACACCCTCGAACGTATCCGTATATTCAGTCAGTACACTTTCCGCTCATGTTTTAACCTCCAGGGCAGTATCTAAATTTTTGGTATTTAATCAACCTTTCTGCCCTATCTTCCATCTTTTACACTGATTTTTTCCCTCCCTGTTTTGGCAGGGAAACTGGCTAAAATTAAAGGTTTTCAGGTTTGAGTCTGCTAATTCTAGGAGACGCAGGCACGACCCGTGCATTATTTACTGTTTGGTGGGGGCAAAGCTTTCCAAATCATTTTTGGAGGCACATGCTGTGGGGTGTACCAAAAGTCCGAAGGAACCGTTTTTTTCTTTCCTTTTTTTTCTGCATCTAATGTCTTTACTTTTCTCTGTAGTTCGTACTCCTGCGTATGTGCATATATCTGGCCTGGTAATTATAATTGTGTTTGGGCATCAGAATTGGCCACATTTAGCTCTATACGTAGCTCCTAGTTTCCCACTCTGTTCACAGATTCGAGTTCATTGCATTTACATCAGGCATATTCTCATGTTAAATGTGGGTGTATGTAGTTTGGCTGCCCGTCCATTTTGATCGCCGTTTCTTGGGCATATGCTTATATTTACGATCGATCCTTTCACCTACTACCATTGAATTACGGAGAATTCTTTGTAGGAGAGATGGTTCGGAAGTTAATGGTCCAGTCCAGTGGCTTCTACATTAGTCAGAACTTGGCATGATGTTGTGTTTATTTGGGGGTTTGTACACCCTTGGACCGGACTGGAAGTTGACGGTCCAGTTAATGATGGTTCTGTGTTTTTTAAAAAATTTAATTATTATTATTATTTTTTTATTTTAAATTAATATTTTTTTAGTGTTTTTAAATTATTTTGATGTGCTGATATTAAAAATAAAATAAAAAAATAAAAAAAAATATTTTTATATATTTCTAAATAAAAATCATTTTGAAAAATAATTCAATTAAACTTCCAACCATACATTAGCTGGCGGTGGTTTTATATTCTCGCACAGCATAGATGGCAGGTGCTATATTTACAATAGTATCTACCGGCTAAAATGGAACAGCAATTTTGGGCAAAAGATTCCGGAGCAGACGTGACAAATGTCCTCTATCGTTGAGGATTTTGCGTCTCTGATTTTAGTTTATACCAGTCTATTCTATTAGCTCTCTGCACGAATGTGCTGATTCCGAGCCTATCAAGATCATTCCTCGAATTAACGATCGAAACATTTGAACTCGGTTCGTCCAAGTATTTTAGCAAGGCTTTAAAAATAAGAACAGTATTTATGAGCAGTATTTATGAGGAGGTATTTGATAGTAAGGAAAATGATTGTATTTTAAAATATTTTTTTGTTTGAAAATATATTAAAATAATATATTTTTTATTTTTTAAAAATTATTTTTAATATTAATATATTAATTTAAAAATATTAAAAATATATTTTTTAATTAATACTTTTAAAACATAAAAATAAAGCATTTAATTTGACCAAACTCCTGGAATGACTAATGGTTTCTTGAGCGGGAATGGATTAATATTAAAATTCCGAAAAACAAAAACGCACAATTACGGTAGAGGGTATGGCTGGTTTAGCAATTGCAGTACCCTCGAGAGAACGACAAATCTTGTACATGCAGGCTGCAGCCATTAATGATTATCTTCAACAAGCATTTGCTCATGTAAGATAAAATGCTTTACGGTGATTATTTATTTATTTATTTTTATTTTTTTTTTGTTAGATTTGCTTTTTATTAAAAAAATAATTAAATTAAAAAAAAAAAATTTAAAAAAAATCAAACCAAACCGAAACTGGTTTGGCTCGGTTTTTTCTGGTTTTGGATCTGTTTTTTCTGGTTTGGGTTTGATTCGGTTCGGTTTTTTTGATTTTTTTTATAAAACCGAATCGAACCGGCCGGTTTTTTTAAAATTTTAATCGGTTTTTTTTTTATTATTTTTTTAATTTTCTCAATTTAATTAATTTTTTAATTTTTTTTCTCACCGCTGACATCTGATAAAAAAAAAAAATCGGGTTGCTAATTGCCCGAGCAGTAAAAAGAGTAAAGACATGGGAGCAAATAATCAGATGTAAGCAAGAGTAGGAGCAGTGGCTAGTCCCAACTCCAAGTAGTCGTCGGGATTTAAGCCAGCAAAATCAAAAGGCAAGCGCCACCACCCACTTACAAAAAAAAAAAAAAAGCCCGCCCAAGAGAGGATACATATATATAAAAAATACCTCCCCTCTTTTATTCAAATTCTTAACGGCCCCTCCACTCATCTCCTCTCCTCTCCTCCTTTCGAAACTTAATGCCATAGTGGTGGTTTTTTTTTTTTTTGTTTGTCTTCCTTTTTCCAGACACCAAATTTACAATAATTTTACAAAAAGAGAGGAAGATCCTCCATTTCCCAAATTTCTCTCCCTACCGCCATTTTTCTTTTAATTATTATTATTTAGCTCTCTCAAAATTCTTAAAGATTTGAGAGATGATCAACTTGGCGGATCCATCAATGTCGTTGCTGGCGGCGAGTGGTGGCGACACCGTGAAGCTTTTCGATGTATCAGTGGATCCAGGAGATCCATGCACTTTGAATTACACACCAACTCCGGGTTGCGTTGTTAACTCAGTCAAGTGGAATCATACTAGTGAGTCAATCACTCGCCCCCTCTTTACTCTCTCTTTATTTCATTTACCTTTAATTCGCAAGTGCCTTTTTTTTCGGTTAGTTGTAGCGTTTTTTCTTCGCTTGAATCTGCATTTCCCGGTTTTTGGATTGATTAGGGTTTGTTTGGCTGTTTTTTTTTTTATAAAAAAAACGCAATTTTGATTTGGTGCTTAATTAAATAAAATTCCTAGTTTGGTACTACAATTTTTAGAAAGCAGAGTTTGATTTAATTTTGGTGTTCTGTTTTTGCAGATTTAGTTGTGGCTAGTGCTGGAGAAGACAAGAAGATTTCGCTGTGGAGGAAAAATGGGCAGAACATGGGGACAATTCCGGTTTCTGGGACGGATAGCAGGGACAGCATTGAGGTCATTCTCGTCGAAGTCTATTGATTCATTAAATTAGAAATTCTTACAAGTTTGGAGCATCAAATTATTGAAAACTGTGTTTGTGGTGGATTGGATGGGTGGTACTTGAAAAAAAAAATTGGGATCTAATAGTTCGTCTTGCAAATAGAAAATTTGGTTGAATTTGAATGTACGAGTTATCAGAGGAGTGGTATCAATATGCATTTGTGCTCAACCTAAACTTTACCTGCAACCTCTTGTTACCCAACTTCAAGCGCGTTTCCCCCCCCTAAATAATGCATGAGAAAATTTGAAGGTGGTAAACTCTTGAACTGGTGGAACAAAGATTTGGTGGAACAAAGATTTGATAACGTAATTTTGTTTCTTTCTTTCCAAAAACTACCATTGAAGATAAAAAGAAGCATTTTGTTTCATAAGATTACTGTTGTGTGCTTCAAGCATCAAAGTTGTCAACCTGTTTGGGACTTGAATGGAGAAAAGGCATGCTCAGATCAACGAGGGAGACCAGGTTTCCTTATATTCCTTGATCTTTTGCATTCTGCAAAATACAATCTTCCACAGGCACCCTGTATCACATCACTTGCATGCTTGTTTGTAGTAAAACCTTTTTTAAAGAATTGCTCGTGTGGAATTTTTTTTGTTACATTTCGAAACACCATGCATCCATTTTATTTGTTTTTCTCGTTGCCATGGTAACTTGATTTACACTGTCACGAGGGGGATTCTTTTTGGTCCACTACAACAAGTCATTGTTGGATATATTTTTATAATTTGTAGGAATCTTTATCAGCTATTAGCTTTAGTAACAAGGGATCTAGATATATATGCTCTGGAGGAAGCGGTCAAGTAGTAAGAATATGGGATCTGCAGAGGAAGCGCTGTATTAAATCGTTGAGGGGTCATACCAGTACAATAACAGGTGCTATGTACAATTGCAAAGATGAGCACCTGGCTTCCATAAGTTTGAGTGGGGATCTTATCCTTCACAACCTTGCATCTGGTGCAAGGGCGACAGAACTCAAGGACCCACACGAACAGGTTGTTTTCTCTTCCGCATTTGATGCTATCCTTCTGGTATTTGTTATGTGTAACCTTCTTTCCTGCTAATTGTTCGTCTAATGGAATTTAAGACCAGGTACTAAGGGTTCTTGATTATTCACGAGTTAGCCGACACCTTTTAGTGACCGCAGGTGATGATGGTTCTGTACATTTGTGGGATATAACCAGTCGCAGCCCAAAGGTTCGTATATATGAGTACTGGTAGTTTAGGTCACAAGTAACAAATGTGGCTGAGTAAGTTTATGCTGCAGTGAGATTTTCATATCTATCGAAGTTAAAACATGTTTATGCTTGCTTTCCCATTTATCAGGTTCTAACTATGTGCTTTGCATATATGATCTTAGCACACCTCGACGCTTTTGTATGACCAATTTTTGTTTCATCACTCCTATTTTTCTCCAGATCCTATTTATTTTTCCCTATAAGCTTGTTTCCTGTAGTATTATGCTCTACTTTTTCAACATTGCAAATAATGTTTTTGGCATGTAACTGATTGCATTTCCTTTTTACAGGTTTCATGGTTGAAACAACATTCTGCTCCAACTGTTGGTATTAGCTTCTCACCGTCAAATGACAAGGTCTCCTGTTTATTTTATTTTGTTGGATTGGTATCCCCTTTGCCTTTTTCCCTCATCATACAAGAAAGAGACTAAACTTTCTATATGCTTTTGAAACAAAATAAGGCCAGAAGTTTCGGTAAAATTTGTTATCTATTCTTCATTATCAAATGCCTTTTCCCATTGCAGATAATAGCTAGTGTTGGACTGGATAAAAAACTATACACTTATGAATCAGGGTCTAGAAGGCACACATCTCTCATTTCTTACGAGGCGCCTTTTTCTTCGCTGGCTTTTAGAGATGATGGTTTGATTCTGGCAGCTGGAACCAGTAGTGGGAGGGTGGTGTTCTATGATGTTCGAGGAAAACCACAGCCTTTCACCGTTCTCCATGCTTATGGCAGTTCAGAGGTGGATTTTTCTTCCTGATACCCATGTTTGAATATTTCCTACGGTCTTTCTGCAGTTTCTTATCAGTCTATAAACTGTTTTATGTGACCACAATAAATATTGTGAAATATGTTATTTTGGATCTCCTGCTTGAACTTGAAAACTTCCATATGTTCCAAAACACAGAACCTTATACCCCATCAGCACAGTTCTGTGCAGAAGTTAATAGAGTAGTAACAAATATTAGGCAGAAAGAGATGTAAACGGGATTCTATAACATTATTAGAGTTACAAATATGAGAAATCCACCAATGGCTGTTCACATTTCTTGATTTTAGTAAATGAGCTTATCAAGATTGTTTCTTTACATTGGCCTGGATGATTTGTGAACCTGTTGTTCTGTGTGTTCCTATCCTCTTTCCCATTAGGATGACTTAATTGATGTGCCACTTAATGGATGATGCTGTGGAGAGAAATCAATTAGATTAGTGTTACAACAGTGTGTGCAAGATTCAATTTTCCTGTTAGATAAAACAGTTGGTTAAAAATGTGAAGGGATGATAAAAAAAGAAGAAGATAGTGCCCCATTTACATGGACTGCTAGAGATGTCTACTTTTGGTATGCCGTCTGAGAGCTTTGAGTGAATAGTGGTCCAGGTTTCAGAAATCTCATCACTAATATCATTTAACAAATTAAAAGGTATAATTACCTTAATTCTTGTAGTTTTGCGTGATGCTAACTAAATTATATTTCTCATCAGGCTGTTACAAGTTTATGCTGGCAAAGATCAAAACCAGTTATTGTAAATGAGAGCACCTGCACTCCTGAGATAGCTCTTTTGGGAGGTGCTGTTGATGATTCCATTCTTATGCCAGATCCTCTTCCTTCTGTAACATCATCTAGTGTTGCTCTATCCACCTCAGTATCTGGCTCTGGTAATACTGGTCGTTCAGGTCTTTCAATAGAATCATCATCTCTAACAGCAATCACTAGTGGACCTGCATCAACCATGTCCAATCTGACTTTAGCAGAGGAAACACCACATCAAAGCCATCTTTGGCCCGGAACATTGATGAAATTAAATCCTCGTTCTAGTTACAATTTCAAGGATGAAATGGAGGTGTTTTCCCCGCTTGCGGATGTTCAGCCTATCACACCCTCACTTGATAAGTTTTGGGATGATCAGGAGGGATTGAAAAAGGATAATCTATCTGTTGATAAGAAACCTTCATCGTTGTTGTTTCCTTCATCCATTAGGAGATTTCCTTTTCAAGAGGATGGGATCAATGATCATCCCATATTTGATTGGAAATCCAGTTCAACCTCAAGGCAGGTCTGTTATTCCAGAGGATATTTGCAATATGCATATCTAATTCTTTCATTAATAATGGAGAAGAGAAGATGTATGCAATGCATGAAATATTTATTATTTTTGCCTGTGTTTGTATTTTACCTAATTTTTATGACCTTTCAATTTGATGGGATTAGACTAGTGAGCTTTATACTTCCTTTGTTTCATGTACACTGGAAAATTTTAGCATATGCTCCTTCCATTATGCCGAATATTTGGAACATTAATGAGTTATTTCACCAAAATCAACTGCTCAACTATATTTTTTCTACTACATGATGCTAAAGTTACTCCACAAGTCCCGGTACTTTTATAGTTTTTAAAATTAAAACTATTGAACTTGGCTTTCTTCAGTGAAGCATGCTTTCCTTGCTCTCTGTCAGTCAATATTGTTATAACATGGTTGTCGGTTGATAATCTTAAATTTTTTGTTAAGTAATTTTTTGTATTTCCTGTATATAGTTGAACTTAATTCTGATTCCCCAGTGAACATGATTTGGGGTATTCAATATCTTCATAGACGTGACATGATGTTTCTTACCCTTTTTTTGGCAGGATGAGGCCCGGTCTTTCACCTTACCAGGGGGATCTACTCCATCTCCATCTTCCAAGAGTGAAGATTCCTCCATCACTCCTCCAGAAGCTTGGGGTGGTGAGAGACTATCTGATAGTATTGCTCACCTACACCAACCACTAAATTTACCATCTCGTTTTGCGATGACTTCTGGGAGTTCAACATTAGGATCAATGTTTTCTAGTTTGCAAGATCTGTCCTCTTCAACAAATCAGACAGGTACGAGCTCATTGAATAATTCCAGCTGCAGCTTTTCAAATCTGCACACCAGAGATGTCTCTTTGAATCAGGAGACTTCAATGGGATTTCCAGAACACATTTCCTCCAGTTCCATGTCTCTGTCATTAGGTACAAAACACATCACGGAACTAGCTAGCCTTGAAGCATCTGGACCAGCATCATTAAACCAACCTCGCAGGTTTTCAACTTTTGCTGAGAGAATAAACACTACTGCTTCCTTCAGTGATGGGACATCCCTCTCAGTGGTTTCACCAAAAACAAAGAAAACAGGAGTTGAAACTAGGGAAGAGCTGCTGAATAGCATATTGTCGAGGTCTGATGCATTGGCGGTCACAGAACCAGGAATTCTTCCAGCAATGAACGTAAGATCACTAGATGGCTTCAATTAATTTTTTCCTGCGGCTTCTAAGTGCTTGGGTGTTTCCTTTTGGAATCCCAAGGTAGCTTATCATGACAGATGCCTTCAATATTGTGGTTTGAATTACAAGCATGGGCCCCATTTGTGACTGATGCAAATTGTTGCCATCAACTTAAATACAGAACAGTGAAGGAACTTGTGATGCTAAAACATTATTGACACATATTAGCTTTGTTTTCTCTATCTGATTATCAAGGCTCGTTAATTTGCAAAATATAATGGCAGGGAGGAGCCACACAGCCACACAAAATCCTTCAGCCAGATACACAGCAGGGGAGTTCGTTCACGCTTCAGCTCTTCCAGCGTACTCTTGAAGAAACTCTTGATTCATTTCAGAAATCCATACATGAGGATATGAGGAGCCTTCATATAGAAATTCTTAGACAATTTCATATGCAGGAGGTATGTATGCAGCATTTATAGTTTCTTTTTCCCTTTTGTTGTATTTATAAATGGAATTAATTTTGTGCATCGTCGAACAGATGGAATTGTCCGGTGTGATGAACTCAATCCTGGAAAACCAAGCTGAACTGATGAAAGAAATCAAGTCTCTTGGGAAAGAAAACTAAGAGCTCCATAAATTGCTTTGAGCTCCCATGAAGATGGGATTGTGATTCGTGACTATTTGTTGAAGGGTTTTGGGATCTGAATGTTCATCTCCATCCTTTGCACTTCATTTTGGCTTATTTTATACGGAACTTCCCTCAGCAATTGTGGTGGAGATGTAAAAGAAGGGGAAACTATTGAAGAGGCAGAGAAAAAAGCAAATGTGTCATTGCGGATATGGTTCTTGCCTCAATAACGTACATTAAAATTTTTTGAGCTAATGAAAGAAGCTTTTCAGCGGATTCCTTCTATCTTGACCATGCAGCATTGAGTCTTACTATTACTGCTGAAAGAAAACGAATCACGTATTACTATTTCTGATGCCAAGGGCACCACCGTATGTTTATTAACCTGCTAAAAGAGAAGAGTTGCTCACCATGTCATTATTGCTTCAGCTCCATTGCGGATGGATTGAGATGGAGGGGATATGCCTTGTTAAAATCCAGCACCTCTACTCCTCGAATTCTGTTTACAAATTCTTGTCTCAGCACCGAGTTTTAGTTCTTGGAGAGCTGTGATGAATATCAGCCTGAAGAGCAGTGTTTTTGAACCTGGCCCAAGGTCCGGATCACAGGTTTTAACTGGGTCAACCCTAATTTTTTTTATAAATCAAAACAACATCGTTTTGATTAAAAAAATAAATAATTAACAGGTTACAACTAATTTTTTGACCAGGTCTTGCCGGGTTACCAGATCAGCCGAGTTTTTGACTTCCTTTATTTTTTCATAAACCCGGCCTCCTTTGAAATAAAATAAGAAATAAAATAAACCAGAAATCCTACAATTAATTCTAGAAATATGAAAATTAAAAAAAGAAAAAAAAAGAGCATAAAGTCTAATTTTTATACTAGAGTAATTTGGGTTGATTCTGCAAGTTAGGATCACCAAAAAACAAAACAAAAATCTTTGAAATGGGTTTTAATCTTGAAAATAATTCGTGCCGTCTATCTCCATTATCTTCATATTGCGAGCCTCAGTAAATTTTTTGAATTGATATGATTTACATTAATCGAATATCTAAATAAAAAATTATGACCCGTTTTCTTTTATATATCTTATCCACAAAGTCATTCGTTAAACACGTAAAAAAATGCATCAACCAACATTTATGCGGAGTTAAAGCATGCATTAACACTTCGATTTTTAAATTTTTACTGCGATATGATTTTAGGTTTTCTTGATGGGAGCTCGTAGCACTTTTACCAAGTCCTCCGATGCCTGCTATAGAAACAAGTTGAAGTCAATCCTCCACTCTCATCGACAAGCTATCAGACCCCTTGTCATTCTCCAAGTTTATAAAAGGTCTTCTTCGTCATGTGAATATGATCTTCTCAACCACAAGTCTGCAAACTAGCCAGGTGCTCGTGGAGGTAAACCTGTACGTTAACAAATCGGAGTTCGAACATATTCGATCTGGTTCCTAATTTTATGGAGGTAAAGAGACTTGATGATCATGGAGGTGAAACTGTTGAAAAATCAACACTCGATGTCTCGAAGCTTGAAGAACGAACATGTGTATAACATCCTCAGCATCATAAGCAACATCCTTTATTTTAGCTATCCAGTTGCAACTCGTTCACCTTGGCCTTGCTTCTGTTCAGCATTTTTTAAGAAACACTTCATATGCTTCAAGCGAGTAAATCTGCAATGCTTTCATGGACAGCAGAGGCAACAGCCTCAGCCATTTCTATTCAGCAGCTACGGGTGAGAAACAGTAGTGAAAATTATCTTTGAAAGGACTTTTTTTGGTTCTCCATTTTTTTTCCCTTTCGTGGACTAATATTTCAAGCATGCATTACGTTACCAACATTTGCTTTCTTAAGGAAATGACAGGTTCTTGCACTGATCAAAGCATACCAAAGAAAGTCACTTGGCTTTGGGGGGGGATGGCTAAATTGAAGGCATAATACATTAGCGTCAAGCAGATTAAACAGAAGGGGTTGCTATGAACGCTATAGGAATATCTTAAAAAAGGTTTTGTTAGCAAGTTTTGAAGGTCCTCGCTGTTATTTGAGGAGGCTATAAAAAAGACAAGAAAGCTTCGGTATACGCAGAAAAGCATACCTGCGGAAACGCACGGAGTAGCAATGACTGGTTCGTCGAACGTATTATTCAAGCAAATAATAAAAGTGGAAGCTTGATTTGATGATTTCCACCATCCAAGAACCAAAAGTTTCTGATAGCATGTAATTATTTTTCAGGAGTTTGC
>Ga0307510_10002941_pt1 | contig 19593 bp, 17 predicted proteins | sample 12_EM_MG_FD_207224 | JGI IMG/M metagenome (GOLD analysis project Ga0307510, IMG submission 207224) | Populus trichocarpa ectomycorrhiza microbial communities from riparian zone in the Pacific Northwest, United States - 12_EM | ecosystem: Host-associated > Plants > Roots > Unclassified | place...
TAGACTGTTGTATTTATGTGGTTTACTGGGGGGGACGATGGTGTTCGTGGATTTCTCCGCTCTTTGCCCGGTTTCTCAACCGTGGGAAGATCGCACCTGGTGGTGGATGCGGTCCAAGGAGCCCCCCGATTCGCGGTCCTTTCGCCGCTTTACATCCGGGCACCGATGTGGCATCCCTTCAGGTCCGTCGCACCATCCTGGATTGGTCAGCATGGTATCCGCTTTGCAACAACTCTAGCCATCACCCAGGCTCTTCTACCGCCCACGGTCCTGCTAGCACTTCCTCTACTGTCCCTCCTTTTACCCAGCTCACAACTCAATCCCATTCCGAGCCAGTCATCGGGGTATCTATTGTGCAACGTCCCCAGTCATCACCCAGACTCCGCCGCACACAGTCCTGCCCCCACTTTCCTACCGTCAGTCTGCCCACCCGGCCTAGTCATCCGTCCAACTCTTCACCTCGCCCTCCTTTAGTGAACCCGCCGCCTCTAACTAATTCACCAGACGCGGTCACCGAAGATACCATGTCAGATTTCGCTGACATCTCCACTATCTCTGGCACTGCTGACCCAATCCGTGGCTCTACCTCCAGTTCTGGCCCCGCTGTGCAACAAGTAGAAGAAACTAGAACGACACCCCCTTCTGTCATCCTTGGCTCCTTACCCACACCCCTCCCAACCCCAGCACTCAGCCACAGCGAAATTCCAACCATGCTACCCTCACCCATAGACCCTGCCACGACACAAACGCATTTTCTCCATCACCCACCCGGATCTCCGACCTTGACTGCTGCGCCTTTATCGGTTTCTCTGCAGGTTCCGACGGTCTCCGATCAACACCCTACCCCTGGAAGAGCTCGTGAACAAGACGATATCCAGGATTCCCGCCCTCCCACTCCGAGGGCGGATCACGGTCAACCCGCACCAGGTGGTGCTACCGTTGTCTGATATCGCCAGTGGGCTTTGGTATCAGGAGGATCAGCTGCAAGGTATGTGGAAAGTCAGGGTATTGCCAGTGCTTTCGCCTACAGAAATATTACTGACTATTATTATAAGTAGAGCTATCTGCCATTCCCCCCCCTCTTGTGAAACACGAAAATGATGGGATGAAGTTGCTTTGTGCTAGTTTCCTGTCCCGTTATGTTTTTGGATAGTGTGATCTCGCCCGTCCTCCACATTGTAATTTACACCACTAATCAAATTATGTTTGCATGAGTATTATCTTTAAAAGTTTGAAAACCTTGCCAATGAAAGTAAGAGGAATCAGGAAAGTATTTTTGAGTACATGGGGAACTTGTTATCGAAGTAATCTGGGGCATTCCGGGCGGAAGGCAACAGTTGTCTCATATCGTAATCAACACATCCACGGGGGCTGAGGTATAGTTTGGTGGACTTACCTGTTGAGATGCTGGCATGGATATATGAGAAGCTCATTCAGTGGTCAGACTCCTTTTGACAGACCAAGAAGGTGCGTTCCTAATTCCTGCACGTCATTATGTAGATGCTGCTTTCCAACGAGGTTCAACGTTCAAGGTTGGTCGCAGCCGTTAGTGTTAATGTCGGTATCAATCTACTGGTTCTTGCAAGCAGATCTAGCGGCGTCTGTGAGGATCCATTGCGAGATCATAGGATCAGGTGACGTCCTGGGTTTGTGGATGCAGCAGAACCTGGTATTGTCGGAGTAGGCACTGCTCATGACCATCATGATGACCCTCAAGGCTGCCGGTGGTACACTGCATGCAAATCCGACTATTCCACTGAAGAATAGTAGTTATAGAAAACTTTAATTAATTGTTAAACAATTCTAAGGGTTTTACTATAACTATTCTTCAGTGGAATAGTCTGATTTGCACGCAGTGTAGCATGTAGCAAGAGCCGAATCTGCACCACGCTCAAGGTAAACATCACGTGATTCACCGGCCTTACGGGCCCGGTTGTTTTCGTTCACCCCCGTTTCACTCCTCCGTTGGCATGGGAAAGCGGTCGCCCGCTCAGCGCTCAGCGCTCAGTCCTGGCGCAGTGTTTTCCTTGTCTTCACGTTCTAAGTTACTCAAACCATCCGGCAATTGAACGGATCCAAGCTCTCGATTGGTATCATTTTATTCAATGCCTCGAAGTGATCGCGAAAATCTCAACTGGGGGAATGATGCTGGTATGTCCCCACCCATACCTTGGACCTGCCTTTGCTAACGAAACGAATATGCACGATAGATGGTCGTCCCATCTACTCTATGTACTCCAAGATTGCTCGGGAAGAGGGCCATCGAATTGCTGCAGGCATTCAACAGGATGGCGATGGGATCTTGGTTTTTGTGAGCCCTCTCCCTCCCTGCAACTGCGCGCCTGAATTGGAATACATAGACCGGTTTATTCTCCGCCACCATCGCTGCCCTTCTTGCGGTCACAATCCCTGACCTCAAGCCCAACCCTCAGGACACTTCGGCATTCTACCTTCAGAACATTTATCAACTTTTTGCCAACCCAAATGCATCTGATGGAACGATACCGTCCACTTTGCCTGTACCACCTCCATTCTCTCCGCCAACCTATGTCATCTGGGTGAACTCACTCTGGATATTTGCTCTAATTTTCAGCCTGTCGTCTGCTATGTTAACCTTGTTGCAAAGGCGTCGGGCACTTCGATACCTCGAGGTTACGCAAAGCAATCAATATTATCCTGAAATGCGAGCGAGGGTCCATGCAAACTTTGTCAAAAACAAGTGGTGGTTCCATTTCCAGGAAAATAGATCACTTCCCTTCGCTTTGCATTTCTCCTTTTTCCTCTTCATGGCTGGTGTTCTCATCTATTTCTTCAATATCAACCACGCTACCTTCGGTGCTGTAGCTTGGTGGATCGCATTCACCTTTGTGGACCACACAGTTGCCACGGTCGTACCCATTTTCCAACGCGATGAGCTGTATTACACATCGTTATTTTCATATCCCTTTGGGCTGTATCTCCGGTCATTAAATTTCGTGTCTCGGGTTTGCTCCTGGATAAAACCCGGCAATTGTCTTGACGAATCTATACGGAGACATAGTTATAACCTGGGACAACATTACAGCGAAGGGTTAGTTGGAAGTAAAGCGAAGTGGGTTGAAGAAGCGGCTTCGAAACCATCATGGGGAGTTGATATCGAGATCCTGGATCACATCTTGCTTGTACTGGATGAAGACGATGAACTCAAAAGGTTCTTTGACGCCATCCCTGGCTTCTGTAACTCAGAACTAGTCAAAAAACCTCTCCATCCTTGGATCACGACTAAATTGCAACGAGCAATGTATGAATTCTTGGACCGCACTTTTTCGTCGCATTTGGTCCCCGAATCGGTTAGAAACGATCGACTCATCACATGCCTAAATGCAGCTCATTCAGCACTCGGGCCTTGGGAATGTTCGGTGATGCTTGGCAACCTTTTCAATGGGCGCAAGAACGCAGCGCTGAAATCTGTTGAGCTTGGGCATTCCCTGAGTCGCTGGGGCCATAGCCATGGTGATCTGATTAGCGCAGATCTACGAAGAATAATTGCCTGCACCGTCGTCCACGCACGGGATCGCGATGACCGCTGGAGGATACTCGTTCAGGAGGTATTTGGTATGCCGGACGGTGTCTTTCGGGACCCACTCGCACACGATGATAGCGTGTTACTTGCCATCTTGGTTCACGTTGCACGTGAAGATTTCCGCGCTGGTCGTTGGGATCCAGGCGTCCTGGAGTCACTTTCCCATTTTGACGTACACAATACCATTGCGGAACAACGGCATGGTTTGTGCACCTTGTGGAATGAAATCGTTCGAGAGGCAAGCATCCAAGGATTTGGAAGCATCCCCACCCGAATTCTCGCTGCGATTCGCGGTCATTTCGCCGCTTTACATCCGGGCACCGATGTGGCATCCCTCCAAGTCCGTCCCACCGACCTGAAACGGTCATCCTGGTATCTGCTATGCAACGACTCTAGTCATTTCCCAGGCTCTGCCGCACACGATCCCGCCGGCACTTCCTCTACCGGCACTCCTCATACCCAACTCAGAAGTGAGCACCATTCTGGGCCAGCCATTGCGGTATCTATGGTGCAACGTCCCCAGTCATCCCACAGGCTCCGCCGCACACATTCCTGCCACCAATTCCCCACCTCCCCTCCTAGTGAGCCTAACGATGCCCTCAGTTCGTCACCCCACATTGCTTTAGCCAGCCGGCTCCCTCTAACTGCTTCACCGGACGTGGCCACCGACAACGTGACGCCGGACAACGCCGACATCTCCGGCATGTCGAACACTTCTGACCCGATTCGTAGGGCTACTTCTAGTCGTGGTTCTGCTCTTCAAAATGCGAAGGAAACCAAAGCAACCCCACCCCTTGTCGCCTTTGGACCCTTACTAACGCCTACCCAGACCCCCGCCCTAGGCCGCAGCACCGATACCGTTAAGCTTCCTCCATTCATGGACTCTGCCATGACACGATCCAATTACATCACTCACACACCAGGGCCTCCCTCTCCAACCTCGACTCCCTTCCCTTTGTCCCTTGCTCCGCAGGTTACCACGATTTCACTGGCAGATCAATACTTTGGTGTTCATAATCGAACCGCTAGTGTCCAAGACAATATCCAGGGTTCCCGCTCTCCCATTCAGAAGGAAGTCCATGATCAATCCCGTCCACGCGATGCTACGGCCTCTGATATTGTTACAATGTCCTGGCATTGGCAGGACAGGTAATACAGTATGAGACGGTGTTGATGGCGACGGTCTTACGAGCATCCAGTAAAGTTATTACCATATTTAACCTTCGCGTGAACATGCAATTGATAGGATGAGTGGCTTTAGAGAAAAGTATACGATCTGGATCGAGTGTTTACGGTCATTGTCGCACGCAGAGTACTGTAGTCCTACATGTACGACAAGGAATCAATTAAACATCGTATACCTGGCTGCAGTCACGCTGGGCGGGTTCTGAAGGTGTGGTGTCGCGCAACTCGTGCACGTTCACTAGTTCACTGCCCCATATCATGCGACTCGCTTACATTTTGATCATCTCTGATCCTGATCAGACCACCTCCAACGGCCTGGCATTTTCTCGCACTCACGACTTTTCAAAGATCCTGAACAAGCTCATGGTATCGCTCGGCTATTCTGAATACGTAACGCAGGGCGGTGATTTGGGTCACTATGTGCGTCGTTGACCCATTCTCATCTTTACAGAGACTGTCGCGGGAAAGAAACGCTGAGCCCGTTTGCACAGACCTTGGGTTGGAGTTGTCGCGGAAGCGGCGGTCGGTCCACATGGACATAGCACTAGTGTTTGGCATGGACAGCATGCATGCACGATTTTAGTACATTACCCCGATTTTGCATCCGCTCGGGACCCCTTTTCGCAGACCCATTTCGCTACATTTATACCGTCGTAGTTACACTCGCGCCGCCCTCAGTTTGTGGTTACTTGCGTGCCCAACTGAGGTGAGCTTTCGTTACTTTACCATCGTGTCTATTCCCAGTACTTACAGTATGCAGATCATATCTGCATAGGTGAATACATCTTAGTTTGTGGTTACTTGCGTGCCCAACTGAGATCATATCTGCATAGCCCACTTACTCACTCGCGCTCGCGCATTGCTGCACACCTTTCAACCCGGCATTGATTGCTACAGGTTATGGGCCCTGGCCCCACTGACTCTGGTCCCCTTACTCGTTCCAAGTCCAAAGCAGCATCTTCCTCAGCATCGTCCGCATTGTCATCCGCCCCATCCTCAGCACCATCGTCACGATCCTCATTGTCACACCCAGTCACAATGTCATCTTCCACTCCTCAGCAACTCGTTCTATGGGCTGAAGTCCCACACCTTGACTCTGAAGGCAGCAACTGGGCTGTATTCGTCAGGCGGCTCCAGAGAGCGATGGCGATCAATGGCCGCTGGGGCCACTTTGATGGTTCGGACCCGCGCCCTGTTCCGAAGGACCCGAAACACCCCACGGACGCGGAAGACCAGGCCATCCAACGCTGGGACCGCGAGGACAACGTCACAGGCTACCTCATGAGCCAACGTCTCCCCAACGAAATCATCATGGACATCGAGCAGCACTCCACCACCCAGGAGCAATGGGAGGCCCTCTGCAGCACTTTCACGGCAAAGACAGACTTCATGCAGACGGACCTCCACCAGTCCTTCATGGACATGAAGTGCCCAAAGGGGGGCGACATCCGGAAATTCCTCACCAAGCTGAGGCAGCGGCGCCACCACCTCACCGCCATTGGCATCCCCGTCACTGACATTGAGTACAAGCGCACGATCCTGCGCGGCATCCCAGAGCCCCTCGCGTCATACGCTTCCCAGACCCTCAACTCCCTCACCATTGCTAGCAGGTACACCTGCAAGCCCGTCGACATTTCGGAGCTCATCGACATGATCTCCGAGGAGGCCGAACGCGCAAAGTCGAGGCGCGCACCCAAGGACCAGACCCAAGCACAAGGCAAGGGCAAGACCGGGCAGAGCGACGAGGCTCTTGCCGCTACCAACACGTCTGAGGGTGGCAGCTCGAAACGCCGCAAGGGCAAGTGCCATCACTGTGGCAAGGAGGGTCACTGGGTGCGCGAATGCCGCACCAAGAAGAGGGAGGAGGCCGCTGCAGAGAACCAGAGCGGCCAGACCACACAGGCCAGCACCAGCACCAAACCCGAGAACAAGCCCGTTGGCTCCGCCAACGCGTTCGAAGACGACTCGGACGACGACGGCTTCTTCATGGCCGATGAGGACGCAGCTCGCGCGTACCCATACTGCGCGGAGCCGGACCCTCTGGGGGAATCCGAAGACGAGTCAGACAACGACGTCGACGAATGGGAGGCCTTCCGCGCCGAAACCTGGGGCGCGGAGGATGAAGACGACCTCGACTGGGCTGGACTAGAGGGTCCGCTGGTCAAGGAGGGGGAGGAAACGGACGTCGAAGAGGAGCCCGAGGAGGAGGATATCCCTCGCAGTGAGTCCCGACCCGTTCCCCGCACCGCGCTGCACGCGCCCCAGATCGGAGACGAACGCCCCCGGACCACCTCCTCTAGCGGAGAGCAGGTTGTGGAGACCGTGCACCACGCACACCACCTCCACGATGCCGTGCGCCCACCGGAGCACGCACACCTTGACGACCCCGAGCCAGCCGTCTGCGCGCGCGAGGGTCAGACCCCCGACTTCAACGCCAACGCGCAGGCCCACCGAGCACCTTGCCCAGGGCCTGGCACTGTCACCGAGGAGCAGGACGTCCATCCGGCGTCAGCAGCTCTGCTCGAGGGGGAGGAAATGTGGATGCCAAGTGTGAGCAGCGAGCAGACTGCTGCGCCGGGCACTCCCTCGACTTCCAACGCCCTCACATCGCCAGCCTTGCCTTCCGAGGCCACACCCTCATCATCCGAGCCAGCCCCAGAGCTGGACATTTCACCCTCACCGGCCGAATCGGCAACAAACGCTCAACAGGAGTGTGCGCCCACACCCTCACGCACTGACACCGCCGCAGTCAAAATCGGGTCCGACCCTGACCCTCAACCTGGTGGCAACGGATTGGCCCACTCGGGCACCGACGACCCTCGCCTCGCGCACATCCCAGACCGTCCTGGGGCCTTCGCGGAAGACCCGGGAGAATCAGGGGGAGTGCCGACGGTGGAAAACGGTGCATCGCCACCACTCGCAGACCCTGACGACGCAGCGTCGACATTCGCGGCCGAGACCACAGGCGCAGGCGCGGCCGCCCCTCGCACGCCCGCGGAGGCCAAGCGCAGCCACGACCGTCCACCCTGGGACGACCCCATCCCGAAGCCTGTCACACACAAGGCGCGCGCAGCCGCGCAAACACCCAGCCAAACGGGAGGCGTCAACGTCGACGACCTCAAGTTATCCTCAATGCCAAGGGACCATCCGGTCCCCCCTCTCACAGACCCGGCACCCGCAAGCGCAGCGGAGTGCGACACCACACGCGACGGGCCTCATTGCGAGGCCGTCGACACACTCACCCGGGCTGCGTCGCCAGCGCGCCCAGCCACCACCTTTGCAGACGCGAACGGCAACACGGCCGTAGACTGGCGTGCCACGCCTGGGCACGCATTCCCCATCGACGGCGGCACCATGCCCCCGTTTTCAAGGCGACAAGAGGACGCCCCCTCACCCACCATCGGGAGTGGGCACATCACAACGACACACGGCGGCCAGGAGGCATCACGCCTTCGCAGCCCCGTCTCAGGCACTTTCATCGACCCCGACGCCCCTGCTCTTTCGTCACCGACCAACCACGCAGCCGTCGCGTTCACGCGCGACCATTATTACCATCGCCCGGACTCCCTGGGCCGTCAAGACGTCGAATCGCCCGGTTCCCGCGCCGCAGACGACACGGTGGCCGACGCGCCCACGCCCCTGCTTCCCGCCAAGGTGAAGCACTTCGCCGCATCCCCTGGACCGCGCGCGAAGTGAGGGGGAGTGTCGCGGAAGCGGCGGTCGGTCCACATGGACATAGCACTAGTGTTTGGCATGGACAGCATGCATGCACGATTTTAGTACATTACCCCGATTTTGCATCCGCTCGGGACCCCTTTTCGCAGACCCATTTCGCTACATTTATACCGTCGTAGTTACACTCGCGCCGCCCTCAGTTTGTGGTTACTTGCGTGCCCAACTGAGGTGAGCTTTCGTTACTTTACCATCGTGTCTATTCCCAGTACTTACAGTATGCAGATCATATCTGCATAGGTGAATACATCTTAGTTTGTGGTTACTTGCGTGCCCAACTGAGATCATATCTGCATAGCCCACTTACTCACTCGCGCTCGCGCATTGCTGCACACCTTTCAACCCAGCGTTGATTGCTACAGGAGTATAGCGAGCGCGCAGATATCTGTCGTGTTAGTGAGGATGAGAACAACTAATGAATGTCTAGTATCGTCAGAGTAGGCGTTGCTCACGACCATCGTGCTGCTGGTGCCCACCGTATACGTAGTCTTTTTTAAAAACTTCCCACAATAGTCATCACTCCGGCCTCGAGCTCGGGCCGGCGCCCACCCGCACCCACGTGATGAAACGCATGTCGTGCTCTGCCCTCGCGGCTACTCAGGCTAACTTACGGTCTAACTTCTACTCCGTTCTGCCCGTCAACGCCCCTTCAAATTCTATATTCGCTCAAGTTCTGTGTCTAGCAACACATATTCAATGTCTCAAAGCGTTCGTCAGGATCTCGAGAGGGGGAATGACACTAGTATGTTTTGTACCAGAGGCTCTGCCATGACCTTGCTCAGTTCACGAATATGTGTGGCAGACGGTCACACTGACCAGTCCCAACCAATACAACTTCCGCCACAGCATTCGTATCCAGGAGAAATAAACTATGGTGATAGGTCATGGCCGCTCTACGCCATGTACTCTAAGGTTACCCAGGAAGAGGACAATACAAGGGTTGAACGCTTTCACAAATCCTTAGACGGGCTCTTAGTCTTTGTGAGCCCTCGTTTTACTCCCAAATTTCTGCATCCCTCAATCGGAAATCATAGACTGGCTTATTCTCTGCCACCGTCGCTGCATTGCTTGCGGTCACAATCCCGGACCTCAAGCCCAGCTCTCAGGATACCTCTGCCTTCTACCTTGAGAACATTTACCAGCTTTTTGCAAACCAAAACACATCTAATGGATCGGAACCATCCATTTTGGCTAAACCACCAGCATTCTCTCCGCCAAAGTATGCCGTCTGGGTGAACTCACTCTGGTCATTGGCCCTGCTTATCAGTCTAGTGGGTGCCATGTTTGTGACGCCAGCACATCATGCTGCACTTCACTATGTAACACTCACCCAAAACAGACAATATTCTCCAGAAACCCGAGCGAGGTTCCGTGCAGAATATGCCAATGAGTATGAGTCGTTCACCCTCAGGGCGGGACAAAGCCTATATCTCTTCTGTTTACACGTTTCTCTCTTTCTCTTCGCGGCTGGTCTTCTCATCTATTTCTTCAACATCAACCGTGCCACCTTCTATGCTGTGGTTTGGTTGGTCGCAATCGCCACCGGGCAGTACGCATTTTCTACGGTGCTCCCTTTTTTCCACCGTTATCTGCATGCCACACCGTTTTCTTCAATTGTTTTGCGGATGTATCTCGGTGTTCTATATGCTATGGTTCAAGTATTCTCCTGGATAAAACCCCTCCACGGTCCTTCCATTCAGACAAAAAAACACCATCGTGACTTGAGCGACCGTTACAGATTGGGCGTTATAGAGGGTAACGCAAAGTTACTCAGGGAAGCAGCTTTGAAGCCATCATCAGCAATCGACGCCGAGGTGTTGGAATGCATGTTGCTTGTTCTGGATGACGATCACGCACTCGAGACATTTTTCGACGCCGTCCCAGGCTTCTGTGGCTCAAAACTGGTCCAACCTCTCCATTCTCGAGTTAGGATCAAATTACAGCAGTCGTTGGATGGGTTTTTAGACCGCACCTTTTCATCCCGATTGTCCCCCGAATCCGTTAGAAACGATCTGCTCATCACCTGCCTCAATGCGGCTCATTCGGCACTCGGACCCATTGGAGCTTCGCGGATCCTTGGCAACTTTTTCCATGAACACAGGGTTGAAGCTCTGAAATCCGTTGAATTAGGGCATTCTCTGATATCCTGGGGCCATAGCATCGATGACTCGATTAACCCGATTGTACGAAGGATAGTGGCCTGCATCATCGCCCACGCCCAGGATCGCGATGAGCGTTGGACCAAGCTCGTTAAGGAGGCATTTGACATACCTGATGGGATCATTCGGGACTACCCCGCACATGGCGATAGCATGTCACTTACCATCTTAAACCACGTCACACGAAAAGCTCTTCGTACCGGTCATTCGGAACAAGGGGTCTTAGAATCCCTTTCCCAATTTGACATACACAGTACCGCTGCCGAGCTGCGACACGACTTCTGCGCTCTGTGGAATGAAATCGTCCAAGAAGCGAGGAATGAGCGATTTGGCAGTATTCCCACTCAAATTCTTGCTGGGATCCGCCATCTTTTCATTACTTTACATCAGGACACTAATGCTGCCCCGAACGACTTCTCTGCCTTCCTTGATTCCATCAAAGATTTCGATGCCATTCTGGGTCGGCCGTCATCGTATCCGAAGTGCAACATCCCCGGTCATCACCCAGACTCGGCCACAGGAGGTCACCCCCAGTTCGGAATTCGACCCCATTCTGAGCCGGCATCACTCAGACTCCACCGCACACAGTCCTGCTCCCACTTTCCTACTGTCAGTCTGCCCACCCGGCCTCGCTATCCACGCATATCTTTACCCCGTCCTGCTTCGGTGACCCTGCCTCCTCTGACTAGTTCCCCAGACGTGATCGCCGACGATACCATGCCAGATTTCACCAACATCTCCGTCATCTTGGGCACTGCTGGCCCGACCCATGGTCCTTCTTCCAGTTCTGGCCCAACTGTGCAACAAGTAGAGGAAACTAGAATGACCCCCACTTCCGTCGTCCTTGGCGGCGCCGCCACTGGCCCCTTACCCACACCTCTCCTAACCCCAGCACTCAGCCACAGCACAATTTCAGCCACGCTACCCTCATCCATGGACCCTGTCACAACACAAACTCACTTCCTCCATCACCCACCCGGAGCTCCGGCTTTGACCACCACGCCTTGATCTGGTTCTCTACAGGTTATGAGTCATGACGGTCTCCGATCAACAGGCTATTCCTGGAAGAGCCCGTGAACAAGACGATATCCAGGATTCCCGCCCTCTCACTCTGAGGGCGGATCATGGTCAACCCGCACCAGGTGGTGCTACCGTCCCTTGATAGTGCCACCATGCTTTAGGGTTAGGAGGATCAGCTGCAAGGTATGTAGAAAGTGCCTTCGGCAAACTTACCGACTATCAAGTAGAACTTTTTGCTACATTTACCCTCTTGTAAAAGAATGAAAGGAGTTGCTTTCGAGTAGTCCCCGGTCCGTGGAGCGGCACTGATAAGCGCTACACCCGTTGTCCATGGGCGTGGATCCGTGCACAGAGACACCACTTCTAAAATGGAAAGGGGCTGGGCTGCTGGGATACGGTTGACACCTCACCTCACTTGTGAATAAAGATAATGAGGTCCGACAAAATGGGGACAACAGTTGATGTGGCCAACGCGTTAAAAGGTGAGGTATGGTCGCATCAGGCATTGCCCCATTTCAGCCCTGCGATGAAGCCCAGCTCGAATGCACCAGTGCACCTCGAGTGCGATGCGGCCTTAGCTCGAGTGCCCGCACTTGCTCAACTCCCTTATCACCGTCATATTTCACCAGTTGGAGTATTGTACATCGCGCCTCCGACGACGCACAATACGATCGCCACGTTTCTGCAAGCATTTCAAGCATCACAATTACGCCAACTTGAAGTCGTACTCATAAACTTTGACTCTCCGATTGGGCCTAGTGCTGGCCGTGGGCCGCGTCACTTGGCGCTTGACTACATCCAGCCATCTGCCTACTTCAACCCGCAGGGCCCACTCGCACGACTATCACTCATGCCCCAACTGGAGTCCCTTGGCATCACCTTTCATTCCCTCGTTCAAATCTGTGTTCTTCTATCCGAAAATTCCGAGACCCCGATCACCCGCACGTCGCCGTCACACTTCTTAAGCTTCGTTGGTTCGCAGGTCGAGGTGAAGTCGCTTGCTTGGAAGCGCTTCTTCCTCATATCACTATTCCCCTCCTCGGGACTCGGGAGTCTCCAATTATCTTTTCCAATCACCTCTCGTTTTCTGTTCCGTTCCTTTTTGCAATTTATGGGAACAAGAGCCTCTTAGTTTCAGCAGCGACATCAATCACGGATTACGGCGTGGTGTGGCAAGGATGGCAATGTCTTGTGCCCGCTTCCCTTGTAGGGATTCTACTCCGAATGCCCATCTATTCAGTATCACTCCTCAGCGCGATGGTTTCCCTATCGTCCTACTTGCAGGCTCTCATTCGATTTCAAATATCCCTGTTGCTGCTGGATATCCAAGATACTCAGATACTACTTCGTGAGCGCAGGTTTCCACCCTCCACCAAAGGTCTCAAATACCCCCATCCGCACGTCATTTGTCCTGCTTCGTCCGGAGTTGGTGGATGACTTTCCTGCCAAAGAATTCTAGGAGCCCGTCCTCACGCACCCTTTCTTTACAGTCACACGCTCTGGGAAGTGAGATAGCACGCGCAAATGGCTTCTCCCGCGGACTGTATTATTCCTGGATGCGATTGGTCCGCTGATTGCCGCCGCGACCATGGAAGTGATATGTACGCCAGAGTCCTGAGAAGCATCCGCATCAATTAATGCTACACGTAAAGTGAGGATACCATATTCAATTGAGAAGTCCCGATAACACTTCATTCTGTACATGATGGATCATCGTGCCCTAAGACATCATAAATGATATTTGGACAAGCTGAAATACAGCGTCGTAGACCAGTGATCAAGCAAGGCGATCGAGTCAGGCAGTATGCACGGAGCTGAAGCTTGCGGATATTTGTACAGCAGCTAGGTCATAACCAGCGAATTATTTACAGTGTGAACTCGAATCGGGGATGATGGTCTCCAAGCCGCTTCCGCTCCTCAGCAGAGTCCCACTCCCCACGTCCAAGGCCCTTCCCGTGGGTCTGCAAATAATTCTCCACCTTGTTGCGCTTTTTCGCATTGCAGACACGGAAGTAGACAATAATGCCGGCGGATGAAGCAGCCATGCCAAGTGAGACAGCCAGGTTGATAGAGGTCGCCTTGTGGAACCGCGGGGGGTCCGTAAAGAACCAGGGGGACACAATCCCACCTATGGAAGTTGCCGCCATGACGACGGCAACCGCCGTTGCGCGGCGGTAATGCGGTTGAATGTTGTTCACAAGCCACGCGATGAGGCAGGGAGCACTGGCATAGCTACCTATGATCTCTAAATGTAGTGCGGCGTAGTCTGTATTTTTGTTCTTTGAGCCTGGATATGTGAACGAATAACCGTCACTTCAGAGACCAAAAATGGAAGATAGAACGGCACAGCGCACCCAGGAACATGGGGTAACCTATCGCAGCTAAAAGCGGACAGACTATAGCCATCACCCCACGGTTCTTGTACTTGTCTGAGAAATAGGCGCAAAAGATACTGAAAACGAAGGAGCAAGCGAACGGAGGTACCTAGTAGTAATGACTTTTAGATCACATGCAGCCTCTCGGCGGATTAATAAACGCACCGTTAGCAGCTGTGTGCGGGTGGAGGAATGTCCAAGCGCAGAAACGATGGTTGGTGTACTACGGCATAAAGGTCAGTCCATGCGCCCAATTAGGAAACAAATCGAGAGTCAATACAAGTTAGCAAGACCATAAATCTGTCAAATATACGATACATATTCGTGATTATTTGCGCGAGAGAACGCAGAGCTAGTTCACCAATAAGCCGGCGAAGAACAAGGGAACTGAGAGCATAAGGACGTGCGGCACATCCGTGAATGCGCTGGTGACTTCATTCCAACTGAACTCTTCCTTATGTTTGCCATCGGTATCAGCATCACCACTCCAATCATCGGCAAGGTCTCGGCAATATGCCTCGCGCTCCTTTTCGGTGAGAAGTTTGATGGCTCTAGGCGAAACGGGGACGAAATACCAAGAAAGAAGACCAAAGGCGATGGTGACGACACCCTCCTGAGTAAATGTGTCGATGATATGTAAGATACGATGAATGAGAAGGACACGAACGATAATAAAGATCCACTGCCAGCCCGCGATTCCATGCTTGCCGTCGAGGTGTTGAATGGCGAAGGCCAGAAAGCCAGAGAAAGCGCCAGCAAGAGAGGTGATGCTGGACATCATGGCAATGCGGAGCTGCAAGGCATGGCGTTTATAAAAGCTGGAGAGGAGGAGGACTAGTCCAGGTGCGAAGCCACCTGAGGAACCACGGTATCAGTATTGGGGAAGATCTATGCTAATGGATAATACCCTCAAGGGCGCCAAGGAAAAACCGGCACACTAGAAGGAATGTACGGCGCCTAATCTGTGCGGTGAGTGCTAAGAAGGGCAGCAACAGCGGAAAATGGCCACCCTGGCATGTACAGACTACTCCCCACAGCACAACCATAATGGGGATGGTCACATTGGCACCCAAGTGCTTCATGAGTAAGTTCATGGGAAGTTCCATAAGAATATATGGGACACTTTTTGATAGTCAGTCAAGAAATATCGGGGATGGCGGAGATTCCTACTAAGTAATAGACAATGCAGCTGAGAACTGATTTGGTGTCATGTGGAGGCTTTTCGTGAATCCTGCTACTCGAGCATTACCGATATTCCTTTTGGGCCTTGTCAGAAAGACAGATGGATGACTTAGAGACACGTACGATCTATCCTGCAAGGACTTGGTAATTGGTGAAGCTCCCAGAGGTGCAGCAGCTGTGCACTCACCAAGAATGCGAAGAGATCTGTACGAGGGGCGAACGTCAAACAATTAGCGGTAGAAATGAGATCGGTGGCAGAAAGAACACACAAAGCGTGCCGACGATGGGAATGAGATAGAAATCTATCTTGAGAGTCGCTCTCCGGATGACTTTCGAGTCCGCAGCTTGGTTCTGCTCGCAATCATCTTCGTGCAGTCTGTGGATATCAGAGGTATTCTCCTTGTCAGTGGAAGGAGAGCGCCCAGGCCTGATGGAGGTAGCCATGAGAAAGGCCCCAGAGAGAGGAGTTGGGCACGAATGCCACCATATCGCACCAAGCCAACTTTAATAGCATTCTCCCTTGGCCGACATGCCCTCAGTCGAGTCAGCCCTGGCCCCATGTCGCGGACGAAGGATGGCGGAGGTAGTAGAGCGGGAATCGGACCCCCGATACCATACTGGATACCCTTATCCGATATGATCACTCGAGCCATACTATACTAGTGGCCAGGGTCGACGTTATTCAATTGCTGCTAGCAGCTGCTGGCATTGCATCTGGGATAAGATCCTAAGACAGCGTCGAATCTCGAAGATCTTTTGGATCGAGTAGTGATCCAGTGATCATCGATCAGCTTCAGGTTCGCCCACTTCCAACTCCGACCGCTGAAGCGCTGAAGCTGAAGCGCTGAAGGCTTACCCACACATCTTCCCATTTCCCATCTTATCAGGTGTGTGAGTGTGTCAACCTGGCCCTACCTTCACACCTCCAGCTGAACAGAATAACATCATACTCTAATCGCAGCAAAATCATTGCACCCTGGCGGTGTGATTTTTCTGCGCCGATCTTGTAAGTCGTAACTCAGGGAAAGGGATCTCTCCCTCTCCTCTCAGCCACCACCCCAATGCTTCGTCCGGGTCGTCCCAGGAACAAACTGGCAGTAGTAAACATCACTTCACCTTGGTGTCATGCACATCTTTTGGCCCGCGGAAGAATATGGCACCCTCTGTAAAGCATTTGGTAGAATATTTTCGTTGCAATTACACTGTCTCTTCGCCTGACGATATGACTACTTAGTAATGCTGTGCTCGAAAGATCAGCACGATGTCTGGAGAAATTAGGGGATAGGGGACAAGATCATCAATTTCGTTTGCAAAATTGCCCCCAGTGGCCTTATGTATGATCGCCGTCTTTATACAGAAATCGTCTGTTGTAGTACTATCTCAGTTCGGTACTCGCACCATAGCAGACCGTAGATGTGGTACTAGTATATATCACTGAATATACATAAATGATTGTGGCAGCTCTTAGGCCAAACACACTAGCTTGTCAGAAGGTCAGAAAGTGACTCGGTCAGAAGGCTCCACGGGCACATGTGTGTGGAAACCTGAGATGTGGAGTTTGTATGTGCAGCGGAAATTGACTGTGAAAATCATAGTGTATTCCAGCCTGAGCATTTACAATACACTAGTTATCCGTTACACTACATAAAGACGTTTCTAGAAGAGCGTATAAATGAATGTCGGAATATAATTTCAATTGTCAGAAAATATAAGTGTGAGCGAGGCTGCACAAAAGGATGTTGTGCCGTGGCTGCGTCACTATTAATTTCTCAAGGGTTTCGTACAGGAGTGTCTGTCCATCATTAATCCGTATATGGTAATCCTGGTATATTTCAGACGCCCGTGAGCGAGCGTCCGATCATCGGAGCACATAAGGTGACTCTGGAACTACGGCCTGTATCGGGCCCGGCTAAGTACAACGCATAAGGCGTCCTGTGTCGACAATGTGTCCATGATGTAGGGGAATATGATCATCCACAATGGAGAAAGGCCACGGGGCATGTTGGGATCTTTGCCTCGACAAGTACCATGAATCCCCGCCCCTTGTGGTGGGATTCGTCGTCACCATCGCGCTTAGCTTCGTTCACATCCATCAGCTCAGGTGTCTTCCATATGGAATAAATAACTTAGGCACATGCTGCACATCATGGCACATGGCTCGAACTTGTTTCCTGGGTGTTCCATGGAAGCCACCTATCATATCATGGGCAAGGGTGCACAACAGGAATTATTATTTCCGGGTTGGCACAGGCTGACGTACAGACAGGTACAGACCCCCCTCGAATCGGGAAATGATTTCCTTGTAATGCTCACTGAACTCCCGAACATCACCGTGAAACTCCAAGCTCATTTACAAAGACCTAGAGTTGGAGGATCAGCGAGCACACAAATGAATTCTGTCATGTTACTGAGGAGGACAAACCAATGGATGACTAGTATCATCAGAGTAGGCGTTGCTCATGGTCCTCGTGCTGCCAGTGCACACCATAGTTATGTAGTTATCATTCTACCATGCCAAGCCTCAAGATCGGGCCACCAGGCCGCCGCTCACTCCAACGACCACGTAATGAAATGTTCTCCTGCCAGTGGTGCACATGTTGTGCTCTGCTCTCCTTGCAGCTACGTTCTAACTTCCACTTGGCCCAGTCTGCTAGCATCCCTTCAAGTTTCCTATTCGGCCAGGTTCTGTATCAAGCAACATCTCTTCAATGTCTCAAAGCGATCGCCAGGATCTCGAGACAGGGAATGACACTGGTATGTCTAGTACCAGATGCTCTGTCATGCTCTCGCTCACGAATATATGGGGTAGATGGTCATTCTTACCAGTCCCAACCAATACAACCTCCGCCACTGCAGTCATATCAAGGAGAAATCAACTATGGCGATAGGTCACGGCCGCTCTACGCCATGTACTCCAAGATTACTCAGGAAGAGGATAATAAAATGGCTGAACGCTTTCAAAAAGCCTTAGATGGGCTCTTAGTTTTTGTGAGCCCTCATTTTACTCCCCCATGTCTGCATACCTCAATCGAAAGTTGTAGAGTGGCTTATTCTCAGCCACTGTCGCTGCATTGCTTGCAGTCACAATCCCAGACCTCAAGCCTAGCTCTCAGGATACCTCTGCCTTCTACCTTGAGAAAATTTACCAGCTTTTTGCAAATCAAAACACATCTAATGGATTGGCTCCATCTATTTTGGTTTTGGCTAAACCACCAGTATTCTCTCCACCAAAATATGTCATCTGGGTTAACTCACTCTGGTCTTTGGCCCTGCTAATCAGTCTGATGGGTGCCGTGTTTGTGTCGTTAGGACAGCGTGCGGCACTTCAATATATAATACTTACTCAAAACAAAGAATCTTCTCCAGAAACTCAAGCGAGGTTTCGTGCAAAATGTGCTAATGACTACGAACCATTAACCCCCACAGGGGAAAGCCGACTTCTCCTCTGTTTACACCTTTCCCTCTTTCTTTTTGCAGCTGGTCTCCTCATCTATTTCTTCAATATCAACTGTGCCACCTTCGATGCTGTGGTTTGGTTTGTTGCAATCATCACAGTGCTATACACATTCCTTTCAGTGTCCCCCATTTACAACCATGATATTCTGATTGTCACTCTGTTTTCTCCAATAGTTCTACGGGTGTATCTCGGTGTTCTATATGTGATGGCCCAAGTATTGTCCTGGATAAAACCCCTCCACGGCCTTTTCATCAAGACAAAAAAGCACTATCGTGACTTGAGCGACTGTTTCAGAGCGGGCATTGTAAAGGGTAACGCAGAGTTGCATGAGGAAGCAGCTTTACATCCGTTGTCAGAAATCGATGCTGAGGTCTTGGAATGTATATTTTTTTTTTTTTTTTTTTTTGAGAGCGCTTTATCTCGAATTGTATCTATTTAGTTATTTCAATAGATTTGTCTTCGGAGATAATTGATAAGCGGCGAGAGGATTGACCAGCTCCGCTTATCACGCTAAAGCCAGACTGAGGTCCGGATGTGAGGGAAAATGCCTTTACGCACACCCCTGGGTTAGGGGTAGTGTGGGACTCAAAGCACAAGCACAATGTGCGCACGCCCCACAGGCATGCTCACTGTGCAGTCCTACCCACTAAAACCTCACAACCGTTCATCCAGTTTGCTGGATTTCTCCTTCTTTCCTTAGTACTGGTTCCCAGGTGTAAGGCAGCAGAAGTCTCTGGCTGTCTTCCTTTGCCTTACATTGCACACGCGAAGGGATGTTCGACATGTGAATGCTCAGACATGCACCGGAGCAGTGCACAATGATAAGAATAAAATAAAATCACATGTGAATCAATGAAATGATCGAAGTGATTGAACTAAAGTGTTTGAGGACAAAGACCCTCAAAGAGTGCATGTATTCAT
>Ga0307510_10002942_pt1 | contig 19591 bp, 21 predicted proteins | sample 12_EM_MG_FD_207224 | JGI IMG/M metagenome (GOLD analysis project Ga0307510, IMG submission 207224) | Populus trichocarpa ectomycorrhiza microbial communities from riparian zone in the Pacific Northwest, United States - 12_EM | ecosystem: Host-associated > Plants > Roots > Unclassified | place...
TTTGACTGACTAAAAGGCTGTCTACGCGACAACGCAACCACTGGTCCCACCGCCATCGGCGTCGATAGGAGTGGCACTGGCGGGCTCGGACTCAGTATTGTCAAAGGCGATGGAGAAGAGTGTCGCGAAGAAATCCATTAACATTTGTCAAATTGAGATGGTACGCTGAGGTGCGATTGTGGGCGAGTTGGGGTGAGTTGGGAGATCGTATGTTGTTTGATACACCAGTGCCAGGCTCTCGCCCTCTTTTTATACACGAAATTTAGTCCGGCCAAGGCAATACCAGCCTAAGTGCATGAGAGCGGAAGCTGAACGTTGAACTGTATCACGTCAAGGTTTTGGCTAAGACAATTGAGATAGTAAGGGCGTCACGGTACCTGACAATATTCTACCGTTATCTGAGGATAGAGCAGTCATGCCAAGGCTTTTACGTGCCTTGTGTGACGATTTGACGTAGTGGGTGGCGAGTGACGGAGTGGCAGTAACGGTGATCCGTCTGTGAGCTCAACTGTAAGTCTCGAGATGACAACCCTGATTGGGACCGCAGGTGACAAGCGCAACGAGGTGATGCACGCAACGGGTATGATCCTTCCGTGATTTGGAATTCCAGTTGTTTCATCAGGCCCAGACAACTCAATATGGACGTCAGAGGCATCATGGCGAACGTACCTATGGCCAAAAAGAATTTCGAGCATGAGAGATCTGGACCTCCGTCAGTAATTTGACAGTTAGAGCTGACATCCATACCAACTATGATTCGCAGTTCGTGGGCATGGTGAAAGTGAAGTGGCCAATGCAATTAGATTTTTGAGCAGAACTCAACGGGAATCGGGATGCCTAAATTTGGAAAGTGAACCAAGAAAGGAAATTCAATTGGATCTCAATATAATATGATAAAATTTCCAGGATACGCCACCACCCTAGTGTGCTAGCACCGGTGGCGAAATGACATGGTTGGTGTAATTTGACAGCTGCGATAAGGACGAAGAGATAAGAGGTTGAACAAGGGAGAGAGAGATCAGTCACGAGACCAGACAGGCGAGCAAAAGCACGGCAGCCCGGTGACTTTTTCCTCAGACGGTCGGCAAGAACGAGAACACGCAAAACGGAGAGGATGGAGAAATTGGGCTCCGATTTCCTTCTCTTGGCGAGGCCAGGCAAGGGTGTTTATGTAGACAAGCATGGTCAAGAGAGGGGAAAAGTGATGGCGGCGGAGGTGCGTCATGCCGCACACGCTCGACTGTCGCCACTTTAGTATGCTGAACTTGCGCTACTTATGACCATCACTCCTATTCTATGTATTGTTCTCATGTTTTACCTTACATTTACTGCTGACATGAATAGCATACTTGTAAAGGTAATACTTTTGGAGAGCAGAAGATTTAACACGAAGGGAAAATAAGGGAACGTACGAAAAGAGGGGCTTGTGTACGATAAGAGTCCTTCGCAACAGACATGGTGCAGGCTTGTGAGGGACCGTACATGACGTGTGTGACCGTGGAAAGACAGGCTTTTCAAGGTGAGGTGACGCAGACTGATGGCGTCGGCCGACGATGCTTGTGCGATCCGCGTCGGAGAGACTTGGGGAGCGACGAGAGGAAGCCCGGAGAAAATGGTCGATCGTTGGGCGTTGGCGAGGCAAGCGAGGCGCAGGACGTCACGTGGTCGAGGTCTTATTGTTGAGATTCAGATTCTGAGGCGACGCGTGTTGACCTTATACTAGTAAGCGAGCCGAGCCAGAATGCAAAGGTGGCTCTGCTCCAGAGGTGCTCGGTGACTAACTCACGTTCTTCTATACTGTTCCCACAAGCGAGTCGGGCCAAAGTCGGGCATTTCTTCCAAGATTTCTTCAAATGCAAAGGTCAGCGGTTTGAGAAAAGCATGTAGTAACCAAGGTAGTAACTTTTAACCTACGTCGTGGCATAGTATGCCCATACGGTAGGCGCCTCGGCCACTGCGGCTAGACACACCAACCAAACAAAGACGAGCATCTCCCACAAATCTCGGCTCTCCGAGCCCGTTGCGTGAAAATGGTCAAACCTCATCGATATTCTGAGCATCGAAGTCGTCAGAAATACATATACTGTATTGACTATCTACGGAAGCCAGAGGAGCACCTAGCACAACAGGTTAAAGAACATTCAAAAAGCTGTAATAGGCCGCTTCTGCTAATGATAAGATGGAGAAGAAAAGAATCGAAAGTGGTACAGCCGAACGTGAAATACAAAAGAAAATAAAAAGGCCGCTTGGCCATAGATCTCCGTATCCAAGAGGAATCTCGGAACACGAGGCGAAGAAAAGGGTTAGGGAGGGGACTGAAGTGAGGGACCGTGACATGTGTGCTACGTGCAAGGATTAGAAAGTGCCTAAACACAGAAATTGGCTCTAGAGTCTAGACACTTACCATAGGTTATCAAATTGGGAATCGGGGGTAGACGGGACCCGTATCTCGCGCTTTCACGGGGCATCCTAGGCAACGGCGCAGTAGCCACCAAAAGAACCGCTAGGGCTATCGGTATTAACCGGAATCGAGGGGGAGGGCTCGGCTTCGGTGACGTCGGGGACAATAATGACGAGCGAAGTAAAGAGATCCATTGGAGTGAGCTTGTTAAGTAGAAAAGGGGTTGTGTGGATGTGTGCGGGTTGTTGTGGGCTACGAAGAAGTTGTTCGTGTGAGGGGGTTCGTATCCTCCTTTTATACGTCTCAAGCTTGACCAGCGAGCCTTGATGAACATTGTAGGGCAACTCTAGTAGCAAAGCACCACATGCAGGCACCACGCCACTGGCGGCTGGGACAATGGGCAAACATCACATGTCGCAACTTTGACCGACAAACTTTAGTCGGGACTCGAGGAACACCGTAGGAAATGCTCGAGTGACAAAGCATCACATCTAAAAATTGTTCCACTGACAATCGGGGATATTGGGAGGATCGTCACATATAGCTTTACCATAGCCAGAGTGGCGGTTATATGGAACATGGTATGCAATGGGGAATTGGCGATGCAAGAGTTGACACAGTCGGAGGGGCTATGTTCTACATGGGGTGTTGTGTGGGCATTGTAACGATGGCATATGCGTTGGTCTCGGAAACGAGTCACATGAAACCGGATCATCTTTATCTTTGAGGGTCAACCCGCCAATTATCTTCGGTGCTGCTGTATAGAACCACGTGATTCCGTGTGTTCAGCCACCGTCTTCAACGCCACCAACTCGTCATTATCAGCCTCACCCACATCGCCTTCCGCGCCTCACCCTCGTCTCCATTCCATTCCCCCCTTGTTCCTCTCCACGTTGTCGCCTTCAAGTCCCCACTCCTCTCATCGCCTCATATTCTGCCTCCGTTGTCTTTCGATTCTCCCACCTTCGCTGGCCGTCGCTACAAACGCGTGCCATCTCCATCTTTATCAGCTTGCGCGAGCTCATCGTGCTTGTCCAAGCGCGAGTCGGATCCCCATTCAGGACCACGCCCTGAAGAATACGGTTGTTACTAGTTATAGGACTTTTGTCACTCCTTTTAGTATGTTTCCTCGTTACGCTTTCATCTTAGGTGCTCCTGCTCGTTTACTAGCTGCTCCTCTTCATATCATCCTTTGGACATCGAACCTTGTCGCCTTCGTTTCAACCCCGCGGCCACTATCGCGTCGTACACTCCATACATTCGTTGCTTTCAATCTGAACACCGGGTCCGACTTCGTCTTTACAAGATTTTCATTCTCTTTTTCCCCCTTCATGCTCACTTTCGCTCGTAGCCTATGTCTGTCCCTAGCGACTTGGAATCGTATAAATACCCCCACCGCCTGGCTTGAGAAAGTGAGACAACTGTGGCCCCGCTTCCCCCCCCCTCTCTCTCTCTTGCGTGCTTTCCGCTCTTGTCTGATCTTTCGACTCATTGCACTGCTATTTGACCCTGCAATTCACTTTCCGTACGTTCCTGTTCCTTTCCTCGACTGACTTGCATAGATTCTCGTGCGCGTCGCTATCGCCCTCTACGCATAATCATCAGCGGTCGAGCGGGCTAACACCCGCCATCGTGCTTCATACCACGCTCCAAGTCCATTCTCGGATCAGAACATGCCTTGGATCTACCCGCTTCATACGCCTTCCAAACTCTGAACTCTCGTGTGGACGTTTCGTCTTCGTTTTAGCATGTGGTCAGACGCGCTGCAGTGCTCAAGCACATTGAATGGTGCATTACGGGTAATGGTGCCGTATGCGTACTATTGTATGCTTACTGGTACGTATGTACGGAGCTTATTTGCACCAAATTTACCTCCCATCACGTGATGCAAATATCTTCATTCCTTCGCCGGGGCCCGCAGCGATGAGTACAATGCCAGTGAGGTTCTGACGTTAAGCCAAACCGTCTAGCGGAGTCTTTTAAAAAGTGCGGGTAGTTATGCATTATGCTCCGGGGTACCTTATCTTGGACTCTCTAGATCCGTTGTTCCACATACTCACCTTCAACGCTCAGTAACACCGTGAGTCGGTGACCCCAGGGAATTCTTCGGCGCACACAATTGAAGATGGTCCATATCCAGCTACAACGTGCGGGAAGTAGCCACCCTTGGTTCTCGGCTCTAGGTTTGGTTGTCTCTATATGCTGGGTCGTCACAACCTGGTTAGTAAGGAGTTACAAGCTGTAGTTTGACCAGTCTTTGTTAGACAGACATTTTCCCGTGTATCAAAAGCCCTCAGCTGGGCAGGCATGCGCAGTACACTGAGCACAACTGATCCCGTCGTGGGCGTAGGGGTTTAGAAATGACGATATAGGATGTGCAAGCCCAAAACGGTGGCTCACGATTCGGCCCCGACGCGGAGATTACGAGAGGGCGACTCAGAACTCCTTGGGGACGACGGGCGGAGCAATATTCGCGGCGTATTTGCATTTCTAAGAATCCCTAGTCTGTTACGTCTGGGATGCACAGTCTCGTTGGCATTGCACCACTTCGGGTAATTTCCCAGGTTCGGAGTCATTAATTTCAGCTAGCACCGATGGTGGTCCTATAAGAGACAGATCCATACCACTAACAAGCCCTTCCCTCACCATAAGAGTATTTCGCTGTGTATTTCGGTATCCATACCTCCCTTCCCTGTCTCGATAGTGTCCGCTACCCTGTTAAATTCGAGGACACCGCCGAGAACGACGACGGTGTACTTTATGGCCTGAGCGTTCGTCTGTTCTGACGTGGGGACAATCGGAGTCGAAACCATCCCGGAGACAAAACCGAAAGTGCAAGGTCCGGCTGATACCTCACGCATCGACTTTGTTTCCGGGCGCACCATTACGCATTACAATAAGCTAAAGATGATACGGATACGTGGACACGGTAGTGCTACGGAACATGCCCTCCAGTATCGCATCCTCATACAATGTCCCACGTAGTACTACATGGCCCCTTACCCATATTGACTCTTGCACCGACGTGTGCACTCCTACCATATGCACCCGCTGAATTTCAATTGGCAGTTATTATGCGTGGTAGTCTTCCCATCTTCCTCGGTTTCCCTAGTGCAATATTTGGATATGCTACTTTGTTTATTCGAGCGTGTCCTACGGTGTTACCCAAATTCCGACCCATGTTTGTCGATAAAAGTTGTGACATGTGAAGTTCCGAGCCGTCCATTGTTCGTGCTGTTATTGGCACGGTGTTTGCATGTTTTGCATGTGATGCATGTGATGCCTTGGTACTAAAGCATTTCCTACGGTGTTCAATAGCAGTCCCGACTCTAGCTTGTCCGTGATGTATAAAAGAGGACGCTAACCTGCCTCACTCAGACAGCTTCTGCCCATACTCACAACCCCAACGCAACCACACAGTCTCTGTTCGATTTACACACACTCAAATGGATTTGTTCACTTTGCTTATCTCCACCGCCTCCAACCTCGCCGAAGTCGAGTCCTCCCCTTCGACTCCCGTCGATACTGAGCAGGATGGTGGTTATGGTGGCACGGCGTACTGCATCGTCGCCTAGGTGGCCACATACCGTCACGACATGCTCTCCCGACCGTGACACACTTGCCACATCTAATCTTACCATCTATGGTAAGTGTCTAGATTCTAGAGTGGCTTGTTGTGTTTTTAATCCTTGCATGCAGCCCACAAATCTCTCAGTTCAGTTCCTCCCTCCATTCAGCTTGTTATTCGTCCCATATTTCCGACATCACACTGGTTGTGGACTCGGACACTACACACTTTTTGTTTCTTGTATTTCGTATTCGACTCAACTGTACCCTCACCACCTTGGATCCATTTCGCACCCATCTCATCGCGAGCAGAGGTAGTCCGTTATGAAGCGTTCACGTGGGGTGATGGAAGGCGGGCGTTCATTGACTTGGGGATCGAATGCATGTATTTCCCGCATGATCTTCTTGTACTGTACCTGGTCTGAAGAAATGAAGAAAGAAATTTCGATATTATTTATGCTCCCCACGCGCACACGCGTTGGGTAAGCTCTGTAAGGCAAGCCTTTCTAACTACTGTATGCGCGAACTGCCACGACGAAGCACCTGTCGACACCACAAGTTCCCCCTTCATTCTTCCTGTATCATACCCTCGGCTTTTAGTACTTTTTCCCTTCCTGTGAATCCGGCATCCGGTGCAAGACCACGCGTTTACATTCCCTCTCCATTCCTTGCTGCCACACCTCTCACCGCTTCTCTTCGGCACATGCGGCCTCAACCAAGGCGCCTGTAGGTGCTCTCATGTATGTAAACCCACCTTTTCGTCATGATAAGAAATCTATCGCAAGAGTGATGCGTACCATATCAGAAAAGAGTGGAAAGTAGTGGTTGAACTTGAGGTCGCGCAGAAGGCCGGTGACAGCAGCACAGTCATTCAGACGGGCCACAGACGGGAAGCCGAAGCCATGGAGACGCAGTGGTATGGAGAGGAGGACAGAGTTAAAGGGAAAGGGAAAATCAAGTAGTCATGGACCTTGCAGGCGATCGCCGTGTCAATCGATTCGGCGTCCGTCCGCAAAAGTGGTTGGAAAGCCAGACTCAGAAATGATCCGCCATTATCATGGAATCATGTGATAGGCTGCGATACGGACCAAGGATGGGGGGGGAACACACTTGATGGGGCATCCATTCCTCCATGCTGCCGCTACCCAGAGGTTTTCGGTTGTGGTCTGACGGGGAAAGGCATTAGCCTATTGGTATTTGGTTGTAGTGCGGACGTGATGGATGGCATCTCGGCGAGGACCATCAGGTTGGGCCGTGCATACGAGAGTTTTTTTTTTTTTTTGGGGCCCATTTATGTGCGTCTCGGGTACAGAACCCCATGTAGCACTTACGCGTACGAGAGTTAGGGCCGCGGCACAGTCTTGATTCCACCCTGGGGTGCGTTGCTTGTCAAAGATAGTTGAACTAGCACGATCGATGTCATCATGAAGTTGGCGGGCGGCCGCTTCAAGGGAGGGGATATTGAGGATCGAGGTGGAGGGACAGGAAAAGAAAGATCTACCCCATTGGTCCTGGAGCATGTCGTCCACTGCGTACCCAGAGAGTTCAGTGGGGCGAGTGCGATAGATTCGGCTGGCTGCCACGAGAAGAATAGGGCGACGTGGTCGGAAGAAGGCTCTCCTCGAAGGAGATAGAAAGGGATGAGATTTGGTCGGAGATAGCGCCACAGCTCATTGATGAGGGCAGGATCGGGCACCAATGGCCGACAGCTTCCAAGCCGTCCATCGCTCGAGCTGTTATTGGTACGGTGTTTGTATGTGATGCATGTGGTGCATGTGATGCCTTGGTGCTAAAGCATTTCCTACGATGTTCAATATCAGTCCCAACTCTAGCTTGTCCGCGATATATAAAAGAGGACGGTAACCTGCTCAGTCAGACAGCTTCTGCCCATACTTACAATCCCAACACAACCACGCAGATTCTTTTCAATTTTCACACACTCAAATGGATCTGTTCACTTCGCTTATCTCCATTACCTCCAACCTTGCCAAAGCCGAGTCCTCTCCTTCGGCTTCCATCGACACTGAGCACAATGGTGGTTATGGTGCCGTCAAGGATCCCGTTCCCTGCATCGTCGCCTAGGTAGCCGCATACCGTCATGACATGCTCTCCTGACTCACTTGCCACACTTAGTCTGACCATCTATGGTAAGTGTCTAGATTCCAGAGTGGCTTGTTGTGTTTTAATCCTTGCATGCAGCCCACAAACCTCTCAATTCAGTGTTGGACATGCAATCTGCTCACATGTTCCTCCCTCCATTCAGCTTGTTATTCGTCCCATATTTCCGACATCGCACTGGTTGTGGATTCGGAGATTACACACTTTTTTTTTCTTGTATTTCATATTCGACTCAACTGTACCTCCACCACCTTGGATCCTTTTCGCACCCATTTTCATCGCGAGCAGAGGTAGTCTGCTATGAAGCGTTCACGTGGGGTGATGGAAGGCGGGCGTTCATTGACTTGGGGATCGAATGCATGTATTTCCCCTATGCTCTACTTGTACTGTACTTGGTCTGAAGAAATGAAGAAATTTCGATCTGATTTATGTTCCCTACGCGCACACGCGTTGGGTAAGCTCTGTAAGGCAAGCCTTTTCAACTATGCGCGAACTGCCACGACGGAGCGCCTGTCGACGCCACAAGTTCCCCCTTCATTCTTCCTGTATCATAGCTCCGGTTTTTAGTGCCTTTCCCTTCCTGTGCACCTGGAATCCGGTGTGCAAGACCACGGGTTTACATTGTAACGTAGGCACTTGGTCTACGTGCGGGTTCGAGGGTTGTCTCAAGGTGTGAGAGAGAGGTGTGTGTGTGTCACAGTGTGTGTGTATGTGTCCGTGTGTCCGTGTGTCCGTGTGTGGTGGCTCCGGGCGAGCCGCTTGACTGATACTGAGCGAAACGAGACGAGATACAAAAAGAAAAAGGAAAACACGAACGCAGAACCAGTGGCACTCGTTGCCTGCCCGGGGGACTCTCGGAGGCTTGTCCGAGGTTTCCGGTGCTGCGCGCGGAGCTATAAGTTTTCGTACCTACTTACATTCTAGGCTACGACGTGTCCTTAACAACGGGAAAAAGGGGCGACATGGAAAAATTGAGAGCGGCAGCGTCCTTGTGTGGTATGGACACGCGCTCGTGTCCTGTGGCATCGGGTGTGTCGGGCGAGGTGGTCGGTCGAGTCGGACGATGAGGAAAGCGCTCGATTGCTCGGCTACAGCGCGTGCACGCCTTACAACATTCCCTCTTCATCCCTTCCTGCTACACCTCTTACTGTTCTATTCGGCACATACAGCCTCAACCAAGCCCCTCAGGCTGTAGGTACTCTCATGCATCTAAGCCCCCACATGTTCCTTGTGATAAGAAATCTATCACCAATCTCAGTGTTTCGTTTGCACCTCGAAGCCGTTTGTGTGCATTTCTCTCTTCTTCTATTCTCGCTTTCCCTTCTCTCTCCATCCACCTTTCCCCTCAGGTTGACAATTACCATTCTCGCATCACTACAGCTCGATCACCTACTTTAACATATTGCAGTTGCGTAATGTTTCGGGACTTGTAGTAGACTCCCATGTAGCATAGTGTAAATGCTGGGTCAAGTATTCATGGCGATGCCAACTAGAACTTGGAGGACTTTTGACGAGCTCTGAACTCGTCTCTCCACACATTAGATAGTCAATACCTTGACGTATCAGACAGTGCTGCGGACAACAGAGCGAGATAACAGTCATAGGAGTTGTCATGCTTGATAGCGAGTCTGGTCAAGAGTCTGTTCCGCAAGCTGGTATGATAATGAGCTAGTAATGAGGGACGATCGATCAAGGAGGCGGATGAGTATGACCGCGTGCCGTATGGAAGACCTCTGACACAACTGCCCACAATATATAGACGCACGAGTCGTGAAGATTGTGAGGTAGAGGCGCCAGCCGGAACTTGATCCGACTGCCCCGGGACAATTTGTAACTGCCAGTTGTAACGGTCTACACCCAGATTTCAGCCCAAAGGCGAAGGAAGAAGGCCAAGTTCTTCCAATACGCCGGATGGGCATCTTGCTTTGTGGATTCGGCACGTAGGACTACTAGCGACGAAATTGGAAGCTTAGAAAGGGCACAACAAGGGGGGACTTTCGAAGTAACCATACGGCGTACTGTGCCAGGCGTCAAATCACCCGCAGGTACGTGGGTCCCACTAATCGCATCCCCTTACTATGGTGCAGAAGATAAAGACATCTTCGTGATGAGGGAAGTCAAGGCTTCCGAGATGGGTGGCAATGGTCAAGTACAATGCTTCCCTCAGCTGATCGCTATCTCTGACTTGTGGGTTTACAAAAAAGGGGCAATGGTTACCGCTCGATTTTATGCAGTTAAATGTAAGTTCTACGCGAATCGTGGTCTTTATCGTTGAAACCACGTACCGCATATAAATACCTCCATGATACCACCCTCGTTATCACAGCGCCCCAGGCAGAAGCTCGTAGTCAATGCCTTCTGTGGACCTTCAGCACCACGTTCCAATAGCAGCTGCACCATTTCTTTACGTCTATATATGTTGATGCGCACTGGAACAGAGCCAGACCCAGTCTGTCCTGTTCATAAATATCAGGGCTGTGAGGTAGGAACGGTACAAGGTCAATAACTCCTGCTTTGGACGCTAGGCGTAGTGGTGTCTGGTCAATATAATATCGGAATTCACGTCTATGCCATGCTCGAGGAGGACCTTAGCGACTTCCACGCTCGACCATTCCAACGCACGATGTGACAGTGTCCCACCGCCGTAATCCCAGGCATTAGCATTTGCGCCAGGTTGGAGGCGAACCCGAGCACCTCCTGCTGTCGATCCACAATGCAACGGAGTCGCCCCTTTATTGTTGAAGGCTTTCGCATCTGCGCCGTGCTCCATAAGCATCCGAATAACTACCAGCTGTGCACCACTCGATGCGAGGCTAAGTACGGTACCGTTTGTGTATTTCCTGGAATTTACACCTGGTTCGTACTCCAGAAGCACCCGAGCAGCTGTAGCGTGTCCCTTAGCCGGCCGACGCCCGATGCAATGGGTACCAGTCATACTTGTCTCTTGCTTCCGTCCCCACGCTACGCCTGAGGACCAGGGCAACTTCAAAATTGCCTTGTTTTGATGCGACACACAGCGGGGTCCCTTTGTCATCCGAGCACAGAGAATTCACGTTCTACGAGCATTCGATGACCAGGGACTCACAACGTCAGAGATACCCAAGAAGGCGAAATAATGTAAAGGAGTTGGTGTAGGGTGTAATGGGAGTTCAAGTGTTCCATGCCGAAATATGCGCCGCATCGGACTGAGTAGTATTGGATTGCATAATGAGATCCAAATTGCGCGATGGTGTTGTTCGGGTCGAAGAGACTTGATTCCGCGTCGAAATCGAATGCGAGGAACTCGCAGAGTTTCCCGGCACGTAGTGGATGGGAAGCTACCGCGATACACTGGAAGAGCCAGTGAGCATATTGCCAATTTTGTTTCCCAATATCTTGCAACGTACCCTCATTTATCGCACCGAGCGTCTTGGCAATTCATCTAGAGCATGCCTGACACGCTGTGGAAGGCAATGGTGAAGATAAATAAGCCGACAAAATACCCATCTAAACCTAGATTACAAGCGTAAGCGAAGGCCGTGAGGAATACTTGGAATCGATCCCTCGCCTCTTGTTCGGTCACAAGCTCCTTTTCCGTTACCCTCCATACTCGCATCTTAGGATCGGTCTCGATGACGAACCTAACATATTTGGTGATGTCTGACTTGTCTGCTCTCATCGTGTAAGGAAATGGAACGCAATGCCAATGTATCGAGGACAGGTCCAATGTCGGCCCCGGGTCGGCTAGTGACACAGGTTCGCAGACCCAGAATGCCCAATCCGACAAGATCCTTCATGAGCCCCAAGATTTTGTTACAAGGGAATGGTAGACCAGTCGTCGTTGGCCATTCAGCCTGCGCATCGGTAATAATATAGGTTGGGGTCTGCTAAGGGGCTTGAATCATATCTTCAAAACATCGTAGTAGCTCGATGTCACTGGGATATTAAGAGCCACGATCATGTGCCACATAGAAATCGGAAGAATAATGGAGTAGACACCGGACCGACCAGCAGAGACGAGAGTGAGCCACGGCGATCCTTCTTTTGGTCCTCCCGGAAGTCGCAATAAAAGGGTGGCAGTGGGGCAGACCCAGACGTATGTGTGAGGATATCCTGTATTACTGCGGAGTTGGCCGATAGCATGGCCCAACGATCCGCATACCAAAGCATGCTCTTTCCGGCACCAGCTAGGAAGTAATTTCTGAGCTACGGAGAAGCGTATGTCGGCAAATCACCCACGTTTCCTGTGAACCCATAAGAGCGCACTTGGGCAGATTTCCGACCTGTGTGGGTGTCACGTTGGGTCCACCAGCTCGCGGTTCCGCTCGACTGCGATCCATAAGGGATCTTTTGATTCTTCCAGGGTTCTGGTGATAAGAGTCGTTTCCGGACATTCTGCTGGACCTCGTCACCGCGTAGCATTCCCAGTGTTCCCGGGCCGCTCCATGAACATAAGGAATGGGAAATTGCCCACGTTCTGGCTTGTTTGCGCTTTTGACAGCTCGCTGTACGATTTCTATGACAAGTCAGACAAAGTACGAGCTGGTCATTACCCTCAAAACATACTTGGAACAGCCCGGTCTCTGTCAACCGATTCCGTTCCATTTATGCCTAGGGTCATGCATGTCAGCAGCGAACGAGGAACAGGCCAGGTACAATGTCCTCACCCTCCGCAGCAGTTCCGGGGACCCATGTCGTACAAGATTGGTGCCAACCTCATCCAGGGTCAGTCAACCCAGATTCTAGGGCATGGCTTCGATATCGTTCTCTCCCCGAAGCTTTCGGAAGAATTTATCTGCGCAGTTTTGAGTGATATACCACATCGGTAAAAACCAACCCACTCAGTCGACCCCGCTTGGCCTCTGTGTCGCCAGAGCGCGGGTAGAAAGCAGTTCCACCATGATCTTCGCAATAATATTCGTCAAGGCCGTAACTTGGTGGAAATATAGTCTGCTATGGAAATCTCCGATGGACCCGAACAAATTTAGGAGCGTCTCGTGGCTTGCATCGATATTCTTGATGTCACAGGGATATGCACATGGGAGCTGAGAAAAGCCTCTACGACGAGTAGAATGGGGATGCCTGTAAATATTGCTTTTGCAGGAGGGAATGGCTGTAAAATGACAATCAGGGATGTAAAAAAAAATCCAAATGAGCGCCTTCAAACGTACGACTAGACCAATACCCTCTTCCCGACTTCCAGAGCGGTGTCGGTGGAAAGCGCATAAAGGAGGTCTACGGCGCGCTTTAGCGATTTCACGACCTTTCCATCGTTTCCTGAAAATCAACGAGAAATCCGGCCTTGTTCTTGAAGAATAGAGGTGAGGGAATCCACCGAGTCACACTTTTCGAGCTGCTTGGCGAGAGGTTGGTCAACCACTTTGTACCCATCATCGTTTCATAGTCCTGCAGGGGCAGCCAGGACTGGAACGACCCGGATGCTGGCGAGTTGCTGATATCCCAAATGTAAAGAATGCGACGAGGGAATGCGGTGTATACCCGAGCGTAGAAGACGACAGCTGGTGATTTTGATGTTGAATGGCCCGGGCCGCCCATGCCGGGCCATTTCCCACGGTTTTCTCACACCACCAACAAATTGAAACACCCGTCGTCACGTCATCAGGGTTTTCGGTACGGGGTTGAAGCGCGATATCTACAACAACCGCGGGATTGCGCCAATCAGCAGCCATTGTTCATACTGTATCCGTTTTTCAAGCCCTACGTGTCCCCTATGTCCGTTCTGCTCACGGCATCCCGCTCATTCGAAGTTGAATTCATGCGTTTCCTTCTCTTTTGGACCCAATATGAAGGAGTGGCAGGAGTGCGGGGACCAGCATTGACGGGGACCACCTGAGCCATGCACAGGCGCAGAGGCTACTTGCAGACAACTGGAAATCAACCAAGATGGAAGCGCGCCACGGGGAGGGGACGCGTGCGCCTTTGCCCCAGACAGCGTAAAGACCGAGGTGAAATCGGCGGAGACGACGGGAGAGTGTGTGATGTGGGTGGTACGGAGAAATTCTACCAGAGGGGTCGTAAAGGTATGTGGTGCTGTGGGTAACTCGGAGGTGCAAGAGGCGGAGGTGGAAGGTCGATGGACTGCACTCAGCCCCCTTCGAGGCTTCATCGAGCTTCATCTTTTCAGCCTAAATACACGTGCCAGGACGAACGCACGCAGTCACGCTGCAGCCTGGGGTGGAGTCGGGACTCCGGTGCGGGTCTAAATACAGCACGCCTCTTGAGCCCAAACTGCTGCCCCAGCGACGACGTGCTGCGCATGCGCAACGAATTAGATCAGATCCAATAATGGTCAGCAGCCCAAGTAGGCCCGCTGGCGCCAGGTCAGCACTGCCACTGCCAAAGCCAACGTGTCAGTTCGACTCAGTTGGTACACCTTCCCGCCTGAGTGCTGAAACGATGGATATATTCAGAACGAGAAATCGGTAGCTGCATTGCTTCTGGCCAGGTATTTGTATGTCATTCCTCAGTTCCTTCGACGTGAGAGTAAACCAGATTCATTGACGGTGCCACGCCAGGCTACCTAATACTGCAAGCTATCATAAACTATCCCCCTACAGAGTAAGAAGGCGTGAAAAACATGAAATGTGGTCGTTACAAGTGCACAAAGTGCAAAAAACTTAGAGTACAGAATTGTGTAAGCCGATGATCTTCTGATCAACGGCCGCAGCGGGGAAAAACGGGAAAGTTATGTTGGGACAGAGTCAAAGTCGGGGCGTGATACATGGTGGAGAAACCGATTTGGCGAGTTTGATGTGAGAGCTAGGAAAAAACATATCAATCGTTGAAGCAAGAAAGAAAAAAAGGCGGCCAGCGGGTAGACTCACTACAGTGGTGGTCAAGCATGGTGGGGTCACCGCAAGCGTTGCCAACTTGAAGCTGAGATCCCATCTACGCTATGACACACCAGGTGTCGCCATTTTGAACACCGGCGCCCTCACTGTCGATAGGCGTCGCGGGCGCGGGCTCAGACTCGGGGTGACTGGAGACAATGGAGGAGAGCGTGGCGAAGAAATCCATCAATGGTGAAGGGTTTCGGTCGGTGAGTTGAAGAATGTGATGAAGGGTTTTTCGCAGCAGTGGATTATAGGCCTGACTTTCTCGGTTTCGTCCCTGATAGAGGAAGGCGACACCACCTCCGCACCTTTTATACGGGCAGAAAGAAAGGAGTTCGGCGAGGATCGCACGCAGACGTGAGGTGGGATGGGGACAAAACAATTGAGAAAACGGAAGCAGTTAGTCCATGTAAGAGCAATAACCCCGAGGAAAGGTATCAGTGCCCTTCGCAGAGTCGTGGACAATAGAACGAGCGGCGGGCCATTCATCGGCGCGGCCATGAGGGAGAGTCAAACCCAATCGCGAGTCTGTTCCGCAAGCGAAAGCGAATCAAGAAATATCCTCGATCAAGGAGGGGGACAGTGAGTCGCATGCGAAGCCATCTATCTCATTGTCTTTACTCACGCATGTGCGCCATTATGCATTACCACGCGCTCATTTATGACTGCTCACGGGAGTCAGCCCTGTTATTTTTGCTCCCACGGTGAAGACAGTTCGAGAACAATAGACGCCACATCGGCATTTTGCACGTGACCGCATATATACCAAGTATGGCCGCGGGATGACATTGTGATTGTGATGAGAGTTGGTCCGAAAACCGCTTCGTACAATGTGGCCGCACAAAAGCCACTCCTTTTTTCTTGCTTCTGGCATATGTCACGACCTACGGAACTATTCAAGGAATGTACCTAAAGCCCAACAGCGCCATACTATCCCAGAGAACGGATCCCTGCAATCGTGAGTCGTACTGTACGGCACCAGTCAGGTTCAGCACGGTCGCCACATATCCTCAGCTGGTAATTACCGTAAGTGTTGTCCATACCTCGGGGTCCGCGCAAGAAATTGGTACTCACGATTCTTTTGATTCATGGCTAAGGTTATGATCACCCCAACTGTTCATCATCACTGGTTAGCCATGACTCCAATTATGCTATATCCTCTCAGAACTCTGATGGACACACATTAAGAATTTTGTCATGACCCCAAACCACAACAGACCAAGGGCTGGGATGCATCACATTCAAGGGCGTTGTGGCTGCAACCCGAGGCGATAAACCCTATTTGCGGTATGAAACAAGACGTCTTTCGCGACTCTCGCTGCCTCTTTGTCTGTAAGTTCGTCTGCTTTTACGGCGTCTTGAAGCACCTGAGAGTACAAGCAGGCCATGCTCAGCATTCCTCTCAACTCGAACTGAAAGCATGTCCTCACCGAAGACAGAGCACGGCGTGCCTGAACGCTACCCAGGTAATACGTCTCTGGCCACCAATGACCGTCGCCTATGTGAGTAGCGAACCGTCATTCAACGTTTCCCGGGGAACGATGCAACGTGGTACTATGCTCACTGGACCACATGACCTTGTTCGTAGGCGCCAACTCCAGCACTTGCCGTATTACTGCTTCTTGTCCACCGCTAGACACCGTCGGAAACACTTCACCGATATCGAGATACACGTTCTTGTACATCGCGGTAAGGTATCCCGCCTCACGCATATACGGATAGCTAGCGTGCAGCAGCACGAACGTTGTTTGGGGGTTTGCCGCAATCAGCGGTTGCAGATGGGCCGCGCTCGCACTCGTAAGCGTGATATCCGCGTCGCCAAGACCCGTGTGGAACTGCACTGCAAGGGGTGGGTGGAGATGAAACTGCATCAGAAACAGGGAATCGTCCTGCGCGTATTGGGAATGATAAGGGAGAAAATATAACAGAACCATACCAGGTTTACTGCACTCTGCGGCTATCTTGACAGTCTTGCGCACGACAAGGTCATTCAGAGGCTTATCTGCCAACCGCAAAGGTTCGTTTTTCCCTTTTGACCGGAAGCGTTTGTAGACACCGTTCATAGCCGTAACTTTCGCAGCGCCGTTGGGGACGATAGATACGTCCAGTCCGGTGCGATAACAAACAACAGACTTGAAGCCGGCCACGTTCGGATCTTTCGCACAGCCTTCCAAGCGCGCTTGCAACTTCTCGGAGAAACTCTTGAGGAGACGAGAGTCCCCGTGTTCCTCTTGTCCTCCCGTTCCAAAAAGTTTCGTGAGGATATCCTGGAATGTAATGATGAAACATACTCTCGTAGATCATTGTGGGGGGTGGGGGAGGGAAAGGGACGCCGTGTGCGTGCCAAACTTGGGGAGGAGATAGATATATACGACGCACACACCTCCGCGATGACTTCCACGCGTACAATGCGACGCGTGGGACTATGCGTGTACCTATCGTGCCGCTGGTAATCCTCAGCCATCTCCTTCACGCCTCCAAGGCCGTCATCAATCAGTATGCATTGTATGCTTGCTTGCCTGAAACACAGCCTGCATAATTCGTAATAGGTGCGCTCAGTGCGGTGCTTCTTTACGTCCTCCCACGAAGTGTGACCCGGAAGGTCGTACAACTGGACGAGATCCCGCCTCGCGGTGGCGTGAGCCAGCGTGTACGCCGCGTCTTCGAGGGCCTCGCCTTGCGCCTCGGATGTGAGGCCCTCGAAAGCTAACCGATCACGGTTTTCTTCCGTCAAAAGAGGGTGGGCATGGTTGTCGATTGCTGGGTAGTCCCGGATGACGTCGATAAGAGAATCAAAGTATTTGGGAGGAGAGGTCATGGTGGGGGAATTGTCAATTTTCACTTCGGACGACTGTGCCTGTGTCCGCATTCCCTGATAGTGATGGGTGAAAAGAAGAAGGACTTTACCATGACTCAGAACATTCGTCAATGATGTAGACTTTGTATTCGGCGATTACAGATATACGCGCTAAGACGGCGGCGCACGTGACGGACTTCAACAAAGGCGCGATCTTATCTGATCATCACCATTACTCTGACTGCTTCACCCTCTACATCAAAATGCCAGTCACCCCGGGGGAAATCGAAGCAGCTGTACGCGCAGCAATACAAGTCACGCTTATAAAAGTTGAAGATAAGTCGGGTAATTGTGGGAGCAACTACGCCGTTCTCATTGTCAGCAAGGTAAGTATCCTTTCCACTCCAAGTTCGCCACGGGGGTTCATTCAGTTGCAACGGTAATCTATCTAGGACTTTGAGGGAAAGACGACGCTTGCTCGGCACAAGATGGGTACCGTACATTCACCGTTTTCCTTTGTTCTATCCTGTTTCATGCCTTCAATCCTACATAGTCAACGAAGCGCTTAAGACACAGATCGCGCAGATTCACGCATTTACCCAGGTATGCCCCTCTTGTGCCCCTTTGCGTTTCACCGTTGATTAACGTTGAGTCGAGAAAACGTTGACCCCACAGCAGTGGGAAGATTCTCAAAAGGGATAAGCCCGATATTATCAGAGAGCGCGTCCCAAGTCGGAGAAGATTTAATGTTTTCTTCCTATTACCGAAGGATGACAATGCTACCGTGATGCTAGATATGTTGGTACATCCACCGAAGGGGGATAATACAAGATTGGCTTCAAATATGTAAATGTGCTACAAGCCCGAAAACGAAAAGGGGGTGTAGTGTCCAATAACTCCGCCCATGAAAGCGGAGAGGGAAACACGTGGAGAACGAAAAAAATGTGGATGTGAGAATGAGGAGTCGTGCTGCGGAACAAATGCGCGACGATATGAGAAGGGTGGAAAGACACTGCCGAGATGAAGGATGCGCTTACCAGTCATGAGGTGAGGATCGTCAGACTCCATGGAGCAGAGGAATAGCCTCTACGCGACAACGCAGCCGGGAGTGCCTCCGCCGTCAGCATCGATGGGGGTTGAGGGCTGAGGTGAGGGCTCGGGCTCGGCAAAGATGGAAGAGATCGCGAATAGGGATGCGAAAGAGTCCATTGATATGTTTAGAGGAGAGGTTTGGTTGCAAGTGAGATGAGTTTGTATCGCTTGGATGCGGATTGGTTAAATTGCCGAGTGCTCCTTTCTCTTTTATACATCTGAAGGTGGACGAACGCGCGGTTATGCACAGAGTTGACAGAAGTCATGGATGCAGAGGGGAAGACCGAGAACAATAGAGCAAAGGAAGAGTCTCGGTCCTGAGATGGGAAAAGCGAGCACGCTTGACTGAGCTTCACAATAAAAAACCGATGGAGCGGACAATACGCCAGGGACGGGTTAGTGTGAGTCGATCTTCCAACAATAATAAAATAGAGATTCCCGAAGAAGAGAAACCCCGGGAATGACATTGGCGCTTATCCGTGGGCGACAAATTTGTCTGACCCTTCGGAACATCACTGCGAGAAACTTTGTGCGCGAAAACTTAAGACAAAAAGAAATGGCACGTGATCCCAGGCACAAACATAAGTCTATGCCAAGTATGGTAATCCAAGCGCCTGAGCCAAGGAATGAGTAAAGCCTCTATTGTTTTCTCTACGGTGCACACCATGAACATGAGCCACGCGCAGGCAAAGAATGTACCTACCAGTCTCTCGGAGTCCGAAAACCCTAGATTTTGACCTTGTCTTCATGGCTTTCTCAGTGCGAAAGCTAATTTGTTCTATG
>Ga0307510_10002943_pt1 | contig 19591 bp, 18 predicted proteins | sample 12_EM_MG_FD_207224 | JGI IMG/M metagenome (GOLD analysis project Ga0307510, IMG submission 207224) | Populus trichocarpa ectomycorrhiza microbial communities from riparian zone in the Pacific Northwest, United States - 12_EM | ecosystem: Host-associated > Plants > Roots > Unclassified | place...
AAAAACTTTTTTAAAGATAATTTTACTCCTACCTTAAACGATGCTGTTTTCTCAGTAGAATCAGTATGGTGCATCTTCTTTATATTGAAGAAGTTAGCCAGTAATGCAACTATTGCAAATAGGGCAATTAAAGTACGATTTAAGAGAAAATGATTCGTTGAATCACTTGTCTTAGTTTCTTTTTTTTGCAATAAAATTGCAATTTGTACTCAACAAGAGTGTTATTAAGCCATAACCGGACATGGTTACTGTCTTTGCTCCTGGAGATGCTATACTTTTGATGGACGTTTCTTTCCTTTTCCTCTGTCTTTTAAATCACGTACCTGTTATTCTCATAAATAAAATTTACGATTATAATTAAAAAAAAAAGTTTGAACCACCAACAAGCTTCTATATCCTTTCTTTTGGATCAATCTCAAATTAAGTTCAAGCTCTAACAACTTCATTAAAAAAAAAAAAAAAAACAACCCGAGTTTTTTTAGTCATGTAATTACCTCGGTTTGCATTTGTATGCTTAGAGTCACTTTTTTGTCTACAATATTATTGTTTTTCAAAAATATTTGTTTTTTGATCACCGGAGGCTAAATCCACAATCTGTCTTCTATGTCTTCCTCAATCTGTAAATATAATTTGGTTGTCATTAATTGAGTCAATGATAAGATAAAGCCAATTGAGTCTCAAGTCTTAACCAGATCTTGAAAGAATATTGATGTTAAGGAGTATATTGCTAGTTATTAAAGAAATTTCATACATATATATATGATTAACGAAATTTCATCATTCTATATAAATGTGTGTATATGGATTTATCTTTGAATAAAATAACATTTTACAAAGACAAACGGATAGTGAAACGATTATTTTTATTTTTTTGTAAAAATAGAAAATGATTGAAAAGATAGTTTCACCTATACGCTCTCCTCGACGAAGACCTTCATGATCTAGCTAATTGATCCAGCTGGCCTTATGTGATTGCAATTGAATAATTCAGTTGACTCAATTTAATAATATAGACCCTAAATTAATAGATGGATAATAATAGGTGAAACTATAGATATTAGACTATACAGCACGCTACGTACACTAACAAAAAATTACCTGTTCATAACTTATCGATAATATATTATTCATTTATTCTTGTTAGAATGAAGTTCATATTTGGATCAATCTCAATGAGAGTTTAACAAGTTAGCAAGGTATGGTTGACTAGTCGTCACTCCTCTACATAATGGGTATGCTTATAACGCCTCGCAACGAAGACAAACCCATACATGCGGCTGAACATTATCCACACTACCATAACCCCTAACTAAACACAAGCAAATTTACCATCAAACTTCTCTTGTTGATGTGGATGAAGCGTTGGCTAAACGGATATTATTATTATTATTATTATTTTTTAAATGAAAAGTAATGACTAGGACAATAAAACGCATATGGTGAACCACCATACATGAATAGCGCCTGGAGATGACATTCATGGATAACCGGGAGCCCCAGGACCATGATTTTCTGCTATTCAGGCCCTGGTTAGGAGACTTCAGAAACCCGCGAAGGTTGACATCAAGCTATGGAGGCATACACACACAGACATGCGCACGCGCACATAATTTATATAATTCATATCAGGACTGCTACCAATCAGGATCTGAAATACAGTCCACGAACAATCCTTAATCTTGTGGGGGAAAAAAGCACACGCTTGGTACTGCCAAGGCCCAGGCAGGAAATCCAGTGGGCAAATATTCCATATGCATAAAGTGCTGTCCTATTTGATTCTTGTTCTTGACATTTTCATAGACTGAAAAAAGAAAGAACAGATATCAAGTTACAGTCTACTTCCAGAGCTTCCGCAATGACATGTTCTTCTCTGTCTCCTTCTTCATGACCTTTGCTACTGCCATCTCAAAATCTTCTTGTGTAACATGGACCCTCCTCTCTCTTAGAGCAAACATTCCAGCCTCTGTGCACACCGCCTGCGAAAGCATAACAAGATGCAAGTAACCATCACACAGTCACTATTTAGTCAAAGCCACTTGTGCATCTGTGCAGAGACATTTTTCTGCTTATCATGATACACACAACAAAACAATTCCCCCCCACCATTTTTCACCAAGGACATTCACATTCAAAGAGAAACTACCTGATACAGTAGTCATCGGTAGCAGGGGAAGAAAAAAAAGAAAACTGTATGAATCACAAGATCAAGTTAAACAGCTTTTGATTGATCTACCGTTACCCCCTTTCTTATCTTTGTTTATTTTATTTTATTTCATTTATTGAAATAAAATCAAGCTACCCCCTTTCTTATCTTTGTTAATTTAATTTAATTTAATTTCATTTATTGAAATAAAATCAAGCTTAAATCCACACCATCTCTTTCCAAATATTAATGAATTGCTCTTGGAGATCTATAATTTTCCAATCACTTAAGATCTGTGAACACTAAAAGCAAGAGGTATAAATGATATTGATACAGTGAGAATAATACCTTGAGCTCTGCACCAGAAGCACCATTCATCTTCCCAGCTATCTTCTTCAAATCAATCCCACGCATTAAATTCATCCTTCTTGAATGGATTTTCAAGATATCACAACGTGACTGCATATTCATTACTCAGAACATCACTCTTCACGAAACAGCACAAGGAAACAAAATAGTCAAACAAGTGAAAATGTTACTTACGTCTTCGTTGGGATTTGGAAATTCAATCTTCCTGTCAATTCGTCCTGGCCGAAGGAGAGCTTGATCCAGAATATCAATCCGATTTGTAGCCATCAAAACCTGTTAAAAAGTTGGTCAGGAAAGGTACCGAGTAACATGAATAACTGTGTCAATACAATGCATAGTTTCCCTCTGTTTGTTCTCTAGTCTTCTGAGGTTACTCCAGTACCTTTATCTTGTTTGATGCTTCAAATCCATCCAGCTGATTTAGAAGCTCCAGCATAGTTCGCTGCACCTCACTGTCACCATTGCCGCTCCCAGATTCCATTCGAGCAGATCCGATACTGTCAATTTCATCCATGAAAATGATTGATGGAGCATGCTCTCTGTGGTGAAACCATAAAATCAGAAACCATATCAGATATAGGATGTGAAAGACAAAGCAGAGTATATAAGCAAACATCTGTACAGCAGAACATAAGGCTATAAAAGAAGAGGCAAATGATGATCATTGATGTATATTAGGCTACTACTATGCATTTGAAATGAAAAGATTAGAGCATATGAGATGAACTCTATAAAGAAAAAATATTATATTTTATCTTTCTAATGGATCACAGTTTTCAAACCAGAAAGGTTGCTTTATTTCTCCTAAGCAGCAACTTCCTAGAATGGAGGCTTAAGGTGTGTTGTCTGGCATGACAAAATTGTAGTTTAACAATGGTAGCATTGAAAATAATTAATCTGGCGAAATAGACCCCTTTTTCCTGATTATGGTTTAGTTATTAGAAAAGCAAGCCCTATTGCATACTGCCACAGCAATTGAAAATACAGGGGGCATGAATTTAATCAAGAAAATGACCTTAAAAAACTAAGAATCAACTGAGTGCGAGGCAGTCAAGTAAAAATAAAGACAGACCTTGCCATAACAAAGAGCTCTCTGACCATTCTAGAGCCTTCTCCAATGTATTTCTGAACTAATTCAGAACCAGAAACCCTGATGAAAGTACAGTCAGTGTGGTGAGCCACTGCCCTAGCCAGTAGAGTTTTTCCAGTGCCAGGAGGCCCATAGAGGAGAACACCCTATGAGAGACAGAGAGTTGGTCCAAAATCCAAATGCACCAAAGTGTGATTAACAGATGGAAAAAGCTTGATGTTACAGAATACCTTTGGTTGAGCGATTCCAAGACTCTCAAACAATTCAGGGTGTTTAATTGGAAGTTCAATGACCTACCAAGGAGTCAAGACAAAGTACCAGGAAACAATGAGAAAATCAACAGCCTAACATTACAGTCATATTCATGGATCAAGAGAATCCTCAGGCAGAATAAAAAACAAAAGAATATACAAACCTCCTTTATCTCTTTAATTTGTTGGTCAAGACCACCTATCATGTCATAGGTAGAATCTGGAACTTTTTCAACCTTCATGAGGTTGACCAGAGGATCCACTTTGCTAGGCAAGATCAAGTGAAGAACATAGCTGTCGTTGCGAAGGGCAACCCTTGTTGATGGAGTGATCTTTGTGATATCAATACTTTTATCAATATCAACAACATACTTCCCCTCTGGATGAACCTGGATGAAGGCACTTATTCTTATCAATAACACATCAATATTTCAAGGCCGTTAAACATATTGAGCACATGACACCAAGGAGCCCAATAATAATAAAAAAGTATATTGACTAGCATTGAACCAAGAAAAAGAAAAAACTGTACCTTAACCAACACCTTGTTCTTCCCCATTACTTTGACAACTTCACCAACATATGACCCAGGTTCTTGAAGTAGCTGCAACTCTTCTCTAAGCATCCTCACTGAGCATGCCAAACGGGAAAAAAACGTCATATATATCCCAAGGGCAGGTTTGGTATTAGGCATTCCAAATCAAAAGACCCAAGATTAGGAATTTATAAAAAAGATGATTGTATCCTGTTGGTCTTTTCCTCTCCCCAAAATATTGGTTTTCAATTATGATTATTGAAAAAAAAATAAAAATAATTGAACCCTAGCTAGCTAATAAGATCTGATCTATCTATCTATCTATCTATCTATCTATAAATTGCAAAAATTTACAAACCTATAAATTGCAAAAATTGACAAACCTAAATCGAATTAAACCCACCTCTGGAATTAATGTCATTGCGTTGAGCTTCTAGGCGATTGAGATTGTGGGTTTTTTGACGGACATGTAGCAGAAGCTCATGGATGTGTTGGATGTAATACTGCTTTAATCCCTCTCCTTGCTTCGCCGCCCCCGTTTTCGCCAAGCAGCTCTCCTCCGCCGTCATCGTCATTGTTGATTCTGTTTGCTGCTGCTGTTGCCTCCTCTCCACTCCTACTGCTGCCATCGCGATTGATGGGGTTCGGTTTGGTTTAAAGGTTTGTTTTCACTTTCCTTTTCTGATAAGTCATATTTATAGAAAGTCAGTAGTCCGTCCCAGGCCAGGCAGTCCAATCCCATGGTTTTGTGGGCCGACGTCGGTTAATCCCTTAATCAATCGCTGATCCATCGGGCCCATACTCCATCCCAAGTTTGGTGGTATTGTCGTTCATTCTATTTATTTTTGCCAACCAAATTTCATTTCAATAAAATTCTTCTTCCCCCACCAGGGATTGGATTGCAAAGTTTTATCTTTTTTCCCATAGAGTTTAATTTCATTATGAGATGATGTTATAATCCTTATTTTTCGGTAAAAAAGGAATATTTTATATTAAATTTATATCTAAAAAATCAAGATATCGATAAAATATGAAAATATTATAATAATATTTTGGACAATGATGGACAAAAAGAGTTGAAAAAACATTAAATATATTTTTCTAAACTTAGTATGAAGATACTAGCTTGAAAAACGAGAAAATCAATCCTTTAACTGAAGAAACTTTGCGTTGAAATAATAAATCATAATTTATATTTATTAAAACTCAGTTTGCAATGAACAAACATGGATAAAATGATTTTTAACGAGTGTGTGTGTATATATATATTAAAATATATATATATTTTTTTTTAAATTTAACCCTACATTAAAGGATAAAAGTTTTTATTTATTCTTTTACAATAAAGAAACATCAAGTCTAAAAAAAAAAAAAAATTAGAAGAAAAAATTAAAGTTGCAATTCTAATCCATGACGGATAATGAGAGTAAATCAAATCTCTACCTGTTATAAATATATGTATACATAGAGAGAAAGAAGCACAATTAAGAGTCTAGATTAATTAAGAAGCAGATTGATATCGCCATGGGCAATAGCATTAGCCAGATGAGAACATCGTCGTCGACCTCAAGAAAATCCGTTAATATTAATCGCCGGCATATTCCGGACGACGTGATTCTTGATATCCTTACAAGACTCCCCGCTAAATCCGTTGTACGATTCAGGTGTGTATCCAGGACCTGGTGCTCCTTTACTCACGATCCTTTCTTTGCTAGCTTGCATCACGCTCGTTCTCTAACAAGGGATAATGGCAGTGCTCTCCTTCTTTCCTACCCTGATCCCTCATCCTCATCAACATCTTTCTCTTTTTTCGAACGCAAACAAGGGTTTCGCAACCTTCAAATCTCCCATGTCGACCAACAATATACTCACCTTTCTGAAATCATTAGAGGCATTCTCTGCATAAATTATCGCAGAAGCCATCGTGTTGATATATGTAATATCACCACTCAAGAGACTATAACCCTTCCACGGAGTACAAATATACCAATTAGGTCGGGTGCTGGTGTTGATTTCGATATTGTTTATGAACCTCGATATTCTTTCGGTTTCAATTCCTCTACAAGGGATTACAAAGTGCTTAATATTTGTAGCATCACTAGATACAAATTGCAAGTCAATCCTAACAATGGGTTGTCCACTCGGGAAGTTAGCCAGAGAACTGTGGAGTTCGAGATTTTCACTATAGGCTGCGACAGGGGCGCGGGTTCATGGAGAAAAATTGATCCTGGCTACCCTTATGATCAAGAACTTCATGGTCTATCATGTGAAAGTGTCTGCGCTGATGGAGTTATACATTGGAGGCATAGATTTTTTGACCAGGAAATTTTGCTCGCATTCGACCTTAAACAAGAGAAGTTCCAAATCATCCAAGTCCCAAAAGAAGCATTAGAATTTCATCTCATGAAACAAGTCAAAGGATGTCTAGTGCTAATGGGTCATGTAATTAGTGGTTATAATCGGAATAAAATTGTTCTGTGGATACTAGAGGATCGACTTAACCAAATCTGGATGAAGGAGAACGTTGTTTTCCCCTCACATAGCCCATGTCTGTGGCCTGTTGGCAGTTTCAAGACGGGGCTGATTTTGCTTGCGCAACATGGATACGCAGATCCGGCTGCATGGGCGGCATACTATTGTGACCTTGAGACAAAGAATTTATGCATGATTCAAGTCCCCGAGCTGAAGTCAGTTAAACTTCCTTGCGGTGAAGCTGGAAAACCTTCTGATGTTGTACTTACAGAGCATGCTGAGAATCTTTTGTCACTAACAAGTAATGTCTACTCAAGCATGCAAGAAGAAAAGGTTAAGCAATTTGCAGGATAATTCTTTTGAACGACGCTTTGCTTGAGAGTTTTTATGTAAGATTCATTCTGTGCTTCACCCGAGTTAATTTCTTCAACATTTCTTTCCCTTTCTAGATCATATAATGGATGTTTTATTCTTATCATTTCCTTTCATACTCTTATCTACCACAGCATATTAAAAACCAATAAATTACTACCGTGATTTTCTGCAACAATCAACAATAACAGGTGGATGCATTGCGTTATACCAATCAATCAAACTGTTTTGGCTCACATAGACCTGCCCATGAAATTTTTTTTTATGTTTCTTCTGGTTGCTTCAAGCTCGGAAAGGGATAAATACGCTCAATTTGGACAATTTGACTGGTACTGCATCAGCTAATTGACTCTGAGGATGGCACCTAAGCTAGTTTTGTCATGCCAAATACATCAGAAAATGTGCTGAAGGCTGTATAGATGTGAATCAACACTGCTCTAGCCAACCACCATAACCAGATAAAGAAAATCTGACACCGTAAATTTAGCAGCTCAGATCGAACTAAAAAGCCATTGAACGGACAATTCTGAATGCTACCAACTTGTTTGAATAAGCTTTTCTTCAAATTTATTTCTCCTCACTTTAAGAAAAAGAAAGAGAAGGAAAACAATTGCATTGCAAGCTGTTTCTAAAAAGGCAGTGATGTTTGAAAGCCGCCACTGATCATGAGATCCTAAATTATTGTCAGCCAGAACTCCTGCAGCATCCACTTCAGCTGCCGTGCATTGCAACCTTTTCCCTTACCTAATGGGTAAAAGATGGTCAGATAAAAACTCTAAAAAATTTAAAGCAGAAGTCAGTAAACCATAGGCATCAAAGCATTCTCATTACATACATGCAAAAGTATGATGGCACGTGTGTGTTAAAAAAATAATTGGTAAGGACAACGATGTGTCTAAAATCGATTTAAGCTAGTTTTGGGTTCTGAATTTTGAACAAAGATATCTTAAAACTCCTATAAAACTGGAAGTATGAATGAATTGATGCCTTGCATGAATCAACAGAGCTGCCACCACCAGGCCATGGAAAAATACAACAATACCGAAACATCTGAAGACAGCCAGACTAGGCTATGTATCATTATAACTCCTAATAAGGTAAAATTACAGACAGCAGGCATGAGAACACAGTGTGGAGATATAAAGCCGCAATGAGTTTCTGTGCCTTACCTTTGCACAAAGTATATGTGCTGCAATTCGCTTCCATCTCAAGAACGATTCCTTTTCAGCTGGACAGCAGAAAGTCATAAATGCATGCACAAAAACACAATTTCCATTTTTTTGCTAATGGATCCATAACCTGTACCCTGCATTCATCACCTCAACAATCAACATTTTCCAACCAAATCCTTGAAATAACCTCCAACCATTAATTATTGCCAGACTTTTTATCATGAAGAAGCTATAATTTATCATCAGTATTGAAAAGATTTGAAGAAGCATTAGTTATCATAATCTATAGCACAAATAAAAAGCTGACACTATTTTTGAAGGAATCAGCTTGGGATACGCAACTCTTTGGTGAGCAACTTGATCATATGAAGACATGCTCCATTTTCAGACAAAAAGATTTTGGACAGAGAACTCTAGAACTTAATTTAAAGTCAGTTCCTTTTAAAGTAGCTATTGAGGGAAATGATTATTTTCTTATCCTGAGTGGCCGTTGCGGGATAGAATAGTGTTCTTAGCCTGTTTATGGTGCTAAATCTGAGGTTTTTAGAGTTCTTTAGCTTTTTAGTAGCCATTCAACAGAGCTGGAAAGCCTTTTATCATGATTTTCTATTTTTTTTTGTTTTCACTTTACAGACTGTGCTATTATTTCTTAAAATATTTCAGTCAATTTTTTTCTAATGAATTTTTTCTACTTTTAGTGATGTAAATTGAGAACCAACCAGCTTCCATAAAATAATTGAGTAAGTTCAAGTAAAAAACAAAAGAGAAATAAGATATTATAAGCATCAACTTTGGTTCAACTATTTCCATTTCTGGGTAGTTTAACGAAGTCCATGAAACATAATAGATTATATCCTGCAGAAAAATTACCTCTATAATTTCAAAAATTATAAAAAATATCTTGAACTTTAATATATTCACAACACTTTACATACTTTACATTATGTTGGAAAAAAATCAACAATTTTTTTATTTATCAAAATTACCATTATTATTATTTAATAATTAAAGAACCATTAATGTATCAAAATAACAAAAATGCCACTAAATAAAAAAATAGCAATCCGTAAGCATGCCTTAACTTCATTGAAGTATTTTAACAAACACTTCATAACCCACCCTTTAACCGTCTTCCCCACTCCTCTACTCTTGTGGCGGGCTAAAGCATGCTGATTTGATTGAAAACACATCAGTTTTAATCTGTGATCGATTTAGGTTCTGTTTAGGGTAAATCTATGGTCAGGGAATTTTCCCATTGTATTAATTGCTATATTTAATGCTTCCTCTGTTGCAACTGAAAACCTGAAGAATCCTCAATTTAGCACTCACCTCCAAAGTAACGTTTGGAGGTCTTGAATCAGGCATCAATGCTACGAGTTTTCTTCTAACAGCCGCCATAACGCTATAAGCAGGAAACTCTTTTAACGTATTAGCATTTGCAAAGAGCTCATGAAGCCACATTGAAATCAGAAAAACAGCATCAAATACCATGTCTGCATCCTTAACCATATCCAATCAAGGTGCTGTTCCTTAACCATCTAGGTGGTGGTCCAATGGTAGAAGCTTAGGACTAAGAGGTTTATTTTCTCTGTGATCTCAGGTTCGAGCCCTGTGGTTGCTCATATGATGGCCACTGGAGGCTTACATGGTCGATAACTTCAGGGCCTGTAGGATTAGTCGAGGTGCGCGCAAGCTGGTCCGGATACCCACGTTAAACTATATATAAATAAAAAAAGACACCCACGTTAAATTATATAAAAAAAAATAGGTGCTGTTCCTTGCATTTCTATTTTTCTATATAAGAAAAATCCTAATCATCTCAAGGTTGGAGATTAGGAACTGAATAATTTAGGTTGCCATGAATTGGACCTTTCTCCACCAATTCATCTTTCATTTCAACAGCTTCATCAATATTTCCAAGCTCATAATACTTTCTCAATAGACGAATACAGAGAACTCATCAGGAATGATACCCTTTCCAAACATCTCAGCGAGAAACTTTCTTGCTTGCTGCACTTGGCCACATTGTGACAACCCCCAAGCCAGGGCAGTGCATGTGTGCAGATCAAGTTCTATACCCATTTCCATCATCTTGATTCGCATGTTCAATGCTTCTTGAAAGTTGCCATGCTTCAAATTCCCATCTATTATCACAGTATAAGCAATTCTATCTGGAATCGTATTTTTATCTTGCATTTCATCAAACAGCTTCTTTGCAGCTCCAATACAATTATTTTTACAAAGACCATCAAGAAGAGCCGTATAGACTGCAACATTGGGTTGCAAATCAAAGTCTGGCATCCTACCGAAGTAATAAATTGCCTCTTGAACTAAACCCCTTTTGCACAAACCATCAATTAATGCACAAAATGTCACAACTGTAGCCTCAATACCAAGTCCCTCATTTTTTCTAGCAGATTGATAGCTTCCATGCAATTCCCTGCCTTAAAGTAAGCATCCATTAGTGTTGTATATATGACAGGGTTGACACCTATCTTGCGTTTTTCAAGCTTAGCATCAAAAACACCAAACCCCGGAACACAAACATTCCTCGTGGCCCATAAAACTTCAAACACATCAAAAGTCGGCAAAGCCTGGCTGGATGAAACCAGTTCCTCGAGAATATTATTTGCATCGAAGGACATTCTGGCATAAAACAAAGCCAATATACAAAAGGATTCGGTAGTGCGGCGAAACCCAACTCGGTTTAAATTTGCATCAATTGGACCCCGACCTATATTTTTAACCAATTGAGTCCCCAATGCATCTAAGAATCCTTAATTATATCCTTCTTTCAACAAATGTGCCTATTTTGTTTCTCATTTAGGTCCCCAATCTATAGACATCTTTAGGCATATTTGTCAATAGAAGGATCTAATTGAGAATTCCTTGAATATTGGGGACTCGATTGCTAGAAAGCATATGTCGGGGATTCACAAAGAAAAAAATTACAAAATTTGAGGTCATCCCATGAATAAAAGAGTCCAACAAAACCTAGCGGTTTGGAAGCAGGTGCGGAGATCGGAGAGAGGCTTGGACACTTTGTTTTCTCGCAGTCTCACTCTCTCTCAGGTATGTCTATCTCTCTCAGTCTGTATAGCCGTTAAAAAACTTCCTCTTCTCCAAACCAAAATAAAAGAAAAGAAAAGGAAAGATTGTCTCCTGCGTGCTCTCCCGCTAATTATCCCTCTAGTCTCTAACACAAATAGCTTCTTCAATTCAGTGGTAAAATTAATGGGGAGTAGGGTTCCAGTGCAGCACTGCAACCTGAGATCAGCTGGATCCTTCATTGCCACCAACTCTCTCCATGATCTCAACACCGTCGATTCTCGTCCCTCTAACCTCGATTCCATGTCCGCAGACGCCGATCATACCTTAAACGCAGACGATGATTCCGACGCTGTTGTAAGTCAACACCGCTCTCACTCTCTTTCTGTTTTATCTCTTCTCATCGATCCATACTCTTATTATTATTTCTAAATAGAGAGTCATTTTTTCTTTGTTTATGAAGAGAGGGAGAGAGAGAGAGAGAAGCTAAACTTATGTGATGAATAATGAATTCCACGTAATTTTGGTCTTTCCAGGACTGCATTCATGATTCCTATAGCAATTCCTTACCACTTCACAGTGTAGGAGTCGAAGAAGATCACACTAGTCTTGAGAATACTGGGTCTTCTGGAGGTGCATACGATATATTGACATTTGATGGTAAGTGCATTTCTGAATCAAACCATTCACACTTCATTTTCAAGTATTCTTGTTTACAATTGGATTTCATTTTTAAGCAGATTTTTCACCTATCGAATCTGCAAGAGCAAGATTTTTGCAAATAATTGTGGATCACTTTATTAGTGACCATGTGATTGAAGTAGCTGATAATGAGTCAGAGTATGCTGCTCACCCGGGACAGGATAAACTAACTAAGAGGAAATCTGGAGATGTGCAATATGAAGGTGATCCGAGGTTCGCTTTGCCGTTGATGTATGTTGCTAATATGTATGAAACTCTAGTGAATGATGTGAATATGAGACTGGCTTCTTTGAATGGTGTTCGTGATAAGACCATTGGAGTAGCCCTTGAAGCAGCTGGTGGTTTGTATAGAAGAATGGCCAAGAAATTTCCCAAAAAAGGTATTAAAACGTTCTTCTTCTTCACGAGCCTTTTTAGTTGACCAACTGAACTGTTTTATCTGTGAATTACCATAAAACGAATTGATCTGATTCTTTTTGAGAGTATATGAATGTTTAGGGATAAGGAAATTCTAAAAAGTAGAAGTTAATGGTTTCTGATTATTCTATTTGCTGAAGGTTCTTGTATATTTAAAAGAAGAGAATTGGCAACTTCTCTTGAAACAAGGACCAGATTTCCAGAATTAGTAATACAAGAAGAGAAGAGAGTTCGCTTCGTGGTGGTCAATGGTTTAGATATAGTTGAGAAACCAAGTAGTATGCCTATTGTAGATGCTGAGTGGTAAGTGGACTATTTAACTGCTCATATATTTCAATCTCATGGCTACTTTGCTGCACTATTTTCATTCTTTGATTCCTATTCTTTGCCAGTACTATGAAGTGATTTTCCATAGTTATTGCATGATATCTGAACTTGATAGAGAATGAAGTGCAACAATGGGAATTAATATTTATTTATTTAGAAATTATAATATTGTATGACTATTCTAGATTATTATTATTATTTAGGAATATTAGTTTTTATTATTTAGTAGTTAAATTAGAATTTTAGTTTTTTTATTCAATTAAGACTTGTTAGGTTTTTCTATTTTATTTGGTTTGGTGCATATAATTAAGCACCTGAAATTGTTGAATCATATAAAATAAATGGAGCTTTTTCTTTCAAGATCATGCGTCTCTCTCTTGTATTTCTTCTCCAAGATCGAGGGTGTCTTTTTTGGTTTGGTCCCCTCAAGATCGAGTATCTCTCTCTTGTCGGTGATTTTGGTTTTGATTCCTACATCAATTCTCGTGTTTTGTTGATTTTCTTCATTTGCTGTAATTCTGAATCACCTTGTTATGTGGATCAAGAGTTGAGTTCAAGCCAAATGGACATTGATTTAGATGCACAATGGAAGGCCAATTATTGTATCTTCAAACAATGTAAGGATTTAGGGCCACAAGGAGAGGCTATATCGGAATTTTTATTCAAAGTGTGCTCTGAAAAAGCCTGAATGTATTGGAAAGATAACACTTTGATAGAGAAGCTAAAAATGGTTCCCAAAAATGGTTCCCACAGCTTCGTTACACAGACATTGCTTCCACTAAGCAAAGAGCTTTATTTTTAAGATACAAATATTAGTTTTGATATTTATGTCCTGAAATAAAAGGAGATTCTATGAAAAGATCATACTTTACTTATCTGGAGAAAGAAATGAAAGTGATTATTTATCTTCTAGCGTTGTGGAACCATCAAGTATAATTTTATACTTAATGTACGAGCTGTCTTATATAGAATTGAATGTTGAAATTATCTGTCTAAAACTAGCATAATTACCACGCTGGAATTATAGGGGTTTTAGCTATCATCATGCAGAAACCACTGACAGGAACCTTTAATGGGAAACTCAAATAAAGAAATTTGCTGCCAGGTCAGAAACCAATTCTATGTAATCCCCCAATTTCTCTTAGGCCTTCTTGAGAGAACATTTTTTGTTGCATGATTGATATGATCCAGATTGAAGAACAGATCCATAATGCAAGAACAGATTAAATTATCATGTGTCTTTTGATTTTAATTGCTTACCGGAATATATGGATCACCAATGATCCATCTTACAAACGGTTCCATTTAGGATCAAGGAACCTGTTAAACTGAGTGAAGTTCACCAGGAGACTATATAGGTTGCTGTATTCGGTATTAAAAGTTCAAGGGGTAAATGAAATTCCTTGAACAGTTTTTTTTTTTTGAAAAATGAACGACAAATTTAGGATGGCGATGAAGTTTGCAGCATTTTTGGCTCTCTGACTATGATGCTCATATGACAGGTTTAGACGATTGACAGGTCGAAGTGAAGTTGCCGTCTCTGCTCAAGATTATAAATTCTACTCCCCGAGGCACAAGTTTAGGCGTGTTTTGTCTAATATTCCTGGTTTGGCTGTAAGTTCGAGTCCCTGCTATGCTAGCAAGATTTGATCTACCCTATTTTAAGATGTGGATCTAGCTTGGAGCTCTTTTGATGGCATAATAATTTGATAAAGGATTAAGGAACCTTTTTTTTTTCTTTTTTTCTTTTTAAAAAAAGGCATTGCTTAAACGATGTCAATTCTAAAGGTCCATCATCTTCCTATTATGATGGTTGACATAATTTGGTTTGCCGCTTACATATGAAAAATTTATTCACTGGATCGTGTGAGTACATAATGGCAGATTTATTTAACTGTATGCATAATCACTTCCTTGATCCTATATTTGAAGGTGAATGTCACAATTGTATATTTATATTTTCAGACACTTCCTACAGAAGATAATTCTTCAACAATGACTACTGCACAAGGATTCCGATCTGTAAGTGAAGTATGAGATAGCTCCTTTTTTGCAATTACTGTGAGTTGTCTTCTATGCAGGGTTGTAATTGTTTTGGTTGTCTATCAGGTAAATGTATATGTACACAGGCCTTAATCAGGAGTCCGAAAGTAATCAGCTATGACGTATCACATTTAAAAAATCTTTTATCGTTTTCTTTTTCTTTTTTAACCGTTCTTGGAAAGTACTACCATGAGTATGTTTATTCTTTGTTGGTGTTTGACTTCCTCTAGACAATGAAGAAGTCAAAATCAGGATACTATCTACTATCTAGGATTGGTAGGAGGTCTTCAAAATCCTAGTAATAGCATTCTGTAGTTAATTTAGAATAACTTCTCTGTGCAGGTATAAATAGCTAACCCATGACAGATTTTTGTCACAAAGTATGAAAGGAAAAAAAAGATGCATGTCTTCTCTACCTATCCATTAAATACATTAAGTCCTTTAAAGCTTAGATAGGAGGTAACAAGCAGGTTCCTTACATGTGCTAACTAAGAGGATACTTGTGATGGTTACTTAAAGCTCTGCTTAGATAGGAGGCAACAAGGAGGTTCCTTACATGTGCTAACCAAGAGGATACTTATGATGGTTACTTAAAGCTGCTAACTAGCCAAAGAGATTTTTTTGTGGGGAAAATACTTTAGAAAAAACAGTTGTACTCTAAGAAACTAGAATTCATCATTACACAGCCCCTCATTTGATAGTAGGTTATTGCTATCTCCCAAATTCCACTTTGAATCTCATTGTGCTGTCTTAATTTACAACTGAACCACATGCTTGAAGCTTCCTTTCACTCTCTGTGTTGAGCATGATACCTGGCAACGTTACATTTTTGCATCACAATCTATTGCCAGAATCATTATGCTGATGGTATTGTTTGCCAGAATTAACTTTTGACTTCTTAATGCATTTAATGCTTTGTTATAAGAGTTTTATGGCGGGCCAGCAATGAGGCTGTTACAGACATGGAAGACTTCTTTCTTTCAGTTTTAGTTTCTCTAACATTCACAAGGAGGGAAGATGCAATAAAAAATGTCACCCCCTTATCTGACACGTCTCACTTTTGTATTCTTTGTTTGCCATTCTGCTAACATATAAGATTCCTCATTTGAACTGCACTTGTAAATAAACTATATTGTGGGAATTTATGTGCGCATATTTTCTTGCCTTTTGATATTTTCAGCCACAAAACGAGCAGCAGACTCCTTCGAAGCATCATGTGCAACTGTTGTCACATCAACCTCAGTTTCACCCAATAAACCAGAACCATCATCAAGAAGTTCACCAAAGTCAACATGCAACCCAATTTTCTCAAAATCATCAATGTGGGCCACCTTCACACATGCCTGAAATTGCTCATGCTACCCATTCTCCAACCATTCCTCAGCACATGGTCTACTTGCAGCCCCTCACAGGAGGCCATGTTGGAGGGCGCTTGCATTCAATGGTGAGGTTTCTTTGCTAGGACTTCCTCTTCTATTTCAATTAATGATATAGTAAATACAAGTTCTAGAAAATGCCATGCCAAGTCCTTATTTTAATTAAAAATAGCCTATTATTGCTGACATGTGTTCCTACGTTTTTGACAGTCCTTTTTTAATTGTAGTCGTACAGGTAGGGTTCCTAACACTCTGGAAGAGTTCTATCTTTCATTAGTTTTGCATGAAGTGGCTCTTGATGCCGTCAATCTATAACACTCCTGTTAGCAAGTACACCTATTTTTCCTACGTTATACCTAATTAAAATAATCTCAGCTCTCCAGTTTGCTGACTTTTCTTCTCCTGATGAATTAAACATCGCTAACAGTCTAATTTAATCATGTCAATGAGTATGCATTCTCAAGTATGGAATGCCACCGGGGAAGGTGAAATTCTATTTCTGCATTTTGCTTGATAATGTTGAAGATTTCACTTGTACATCAGTCATAAAACCAGTCCAAGATTTCTTTACTACGATGTGATATTCCTGGTATCATTGGTGTAGCTTGGGGTTCTAAATGCATGCTGGACAAGTTTCTAGGAAGAAAATAACGGGTTCCGTCACAACATTTAGGACTAAAAGGGACACCCTTAACAAAGCGTCAACCATTTTGTCACCATATAAATTTATAACGAAAATTGTTGCATGATGAGATGCGTTTTTAGATTCTGGTTCTCAATGCTGACAAATTCAATTTATTTTTTTGTCGGTCAAATATCTAGTTATATGATTGGTTTTTTTTTTTTACAAGTAAATCCATGTATAATTTGGTAAGAATATGGTATTGCACCAAGCAATCATAGCTTCGGTCTTTTCTTCTTCTCCTTCCTAATCTTATTCCTTGGTGGTTAATTTATAGTATGTACAGCGTAGTCAGCATCCTGAAATGTACATATTCTCTCGTGAACGCATGTTGTAGGAATTGCAACCTGCCACAATTTATAGTAAATAAGATTGGTGCTTCATCTTTATGAGTATAATCCGTTTATTCATTCTGTATATCTTTTCCCTTTTCATTTGCTTGTCAATCTCTTCCTCGCTTGGAAGTTGGAACCCCTCGTTCCCGTGGAATGAATCCATGCAAAGGCAAGATCTGATGATCCAAATTCTTCTGTACAAACCCAGACAAAGCTAACTGGTACCTCTGATGGAAATTGTTCTTGAGGCACTTACTGTTATTATTTAGTGGGGATAAGATGTTAATCATTTTTATTTTTTTTAATATTTCCATCTTCTTTTCTTTGTGCATTATGCCATATAAATAGTTGAAAAGTGCGTTTAAGTTTTACGTAGAACATGACAGTAGTGTGTTTACTAACCTTTCAAAAACTGCAGCCTACGAGTCCTCCGAAGTATTGTGATGAATGTGGAGCTCCATATCTAAGAGAAACCTCCAAGTTCTGTTCCGAATGTGGTACAAAGAGGCTAGGAACATGAAACTATGGTAAAAAATATCCTTTTCTGATCCTATGATATACTCATCTCCGCCATTGTAAAATTGTAGGTGCTTGATATGAGTTGACTGTTAACTTTTTGTAAAATATCTGAACTTCTATTTTTAAGTATTTTTGATTTTTTAGGAGGTGAGATTGAAAAATTGACTAGAAATGAAGGACATTTTAGAAGAAATAAAAAAAACAATTAAATTATCAAGGAAAATTAAGAGTAGGATGAAGTACAATCAACTATGAAAATACAAGGATTCGGTGCTGGGATCTTCAAAAAAATTAAAATAAAATAAACTAATTATTTCATGAAAGCACAGAGATTAAGATAGGAAAATGATTTTTTATGAATACATCATTCAGTTGTATGGTTGCATAAGAGATAATCTCCAACAAAAAACTAACACGCAAATAATAGAAGATTTACCGATTTTTATTTTTATTTTCCATTTGATTTTGGGTTCATCGTTGTTTTCGTACATGTCACAATCTCATCAATGACCATTTAAAAGTACTTTCATTTGTTGAATGTTCAAAACTGAAACATTAGTTATAAGCAATTATACAGAAGTAAGCCTAAAATTCAGATTAACCACAATGTACTGTGCTGTCTAGACGCTGGTTAGACCGTCATTTAGATATTTTTTTTCTTTTCCAAAAAACTGCATTATCTTACATATAATTCCTTTTTCTAAACGTACTTGCAAAAATTTAAACATAGTAAAATACTCGTTAACAAGTTTTCACAACATAAATAAATAAAAACTCGTAACAAAATTTCCAAGTTCTTCAAAAAAAAAGAAAAAAAGTGACTTTCGAACTTGGTTTTTACTCAGCACCTTGTTATTGAAGAATCGGATCAAGCTTAAGACATCAAAAGATTGAGTTTTTTTTTTTTAAAAAAAAAAAATTGAATGGTGAGAAAAAATATTTTGAGAGCCAGCAAAGTTGAACAAAAAATTGAGAAAAATAGCTTTGAAAATGCCACCAAGAATGGCGCGGCTAATTTTTTTTTTGTGAGGTTGCGCCAGTGAAACCATGCCATATTTTTGTTTTTGCAAATTTATGCTTCAGGATTCATTGCTTGTGAAGTTATTATTGCTGCAAAATGACTGAAAATTAAGAGTACAGGTTTTCTACAACTCGCCAGTTGTATATATTATTATTATGACGATGATGCGTGAAACTATACTATATTTGATGCGGTGATTGGTGGAATAGAACCTCCTTCCTCCCTGTCTCCTCTCAACTATCAAGCACCTTCCCGCTCTCTCACCTACCACCACTCGCTACCTAACTAAAGGCTAAGAAAACCCTCTCCTCTCCTCCGCGACTCAAGCCTTGAACCTTCAAAACCAACAAAAAAAAAAAAAAAAAACCACCATCCTCTCTCCAAACCAACCATGAACTCAACTCTAGCCGCTTCTTTTATCCACCTCAAAACCCCTTCTTCCTTCAACTCACCTTCACCTCTCCATTCCACCACTCTCAAATTCCACAATTCCACCTCTACCCCTTCTCTCAAAATACCAAAAGCAGCCGCCTCCTCCTCCTCGAATCACACCTCCAAAAGCCCGTTAACCCAAAAGCTGAAAACCCTCACCAAAACAGCAATTTTGATTGGCGTCGCAGCTTCCATTGCTGGCAAATTCCCTGTATTGCCTGCAAAAGCCGAAACCCCCGCAGCTCTCACTGAACAAAACCCGGCCCTTGAAGAAGAAGAAGAAGA
>Ga0307510_10002944_pt1 | contig 19590 bp, 20 predicted proteins | sample 12_EM_MG_FD_207224 | JGI IMG/M metagenome (GOLD analysis project Ga0307510, IMG submission 207224) | Populus trichocarpa ectomycorrhiza microbial communities from riparian zone in the Pacific Northwest, United States - 12_EM | ecosystem: Host-associated > Plants > Roots > Unclassified | place...
AATCTTCCTCAACTTTCTTTGGATAATTGACGACACCAGATCAATACTTGCATAGATTGTCTCAGCATCTTCCTCTGCCCTCACCACTCCATGCCTATTTGTAAACAAAGTCACCTACAAGGAAAACCAGTCCATGAAGAAAAGAAAAGAAACCAATTTAAAGCAAACCCAAGAGCATGAAAGCTAACTTTCAATTAAAAATGTAAATGGTACCTCGCATCTTCTAATTCTCGGACCTTTCCCCAACTCTCCACCTCTAACAGACAATCTTACATCAACTTCCCTAACAAGATGACTATGTTTTTGAACTGCCTTTCCTACTTTGTCTTCCACATGTCTCTTAACTGTATCAGTTAACTGTACCAAACCAAACATTTTGTTACATTTACAATTTGGACAGTAAATAACAAAAAAAAAAAAAAATCAAAACTTGAATCATTTTAAAGAATTCAAAGACATAAAGAATTATAAATGTAAATTTAGAAGTTAGAATCTTTAGAGAGTTTAAAAGCAAAACCTCCAAGTTTTTGCCTTGAATGATTAATTTGACAGAGTGAAGCGGACCATCCCATGACATCTTAACTGAGAAACCACCATGGGTTAAAGGAGTCCTTGCTGTCCTTCCCAACTCAATAAAGCTCACATTTTTGCCTAAAAAACTGGACTTGAGAGATGATTTTGGGATCTGGGTCTTGGTAGAAATGACTGAAGAAGAAGCTAGTGAAGTCTTAGGTGGTGTTGGTGATAATGAGACAAATGGGTTGTTAAAGCTTGTCTGCAAAGTACCTTCTACAAGAGAAGCCATTGACAATTTTTCTTTGAGGTCTGTTTGGATTGCTGGAAAACGTAGGAAAACGTGAGGTTTTTGGAAAGATCTCTCTCTGGCAAGAGAAATGGATAAGGACACGTCAGCTGATGGATGTTCAATGCTGGGTTTTGTTTGGTCCCCACAAGATGTGGACTGAATCTTTAGGCTCATGAGCCCAGAAAGTTTCAATCTTCATGTCTTTAGTGGATATTATGAAATGGGCTTATGGGCTCAATGTGTTGGTGCCCATATCTCATTTCCTTATGCTTGAACACATGACCAAGTGTGATCTTGCTCTGGCCTCCAATTTCTTCTGCCCAGAATCTGTGACAAAAATCAAAAAAAGAAAAAAAGAAAAGATAAGGAAATATGTTGAATTAGAAGGGTCTAATTGTGGGCAGGGAGTTGAAAGCTTTGTTGGTTTTAAGCCAATCAAATTCTTTTGTGTGATTAAAAAGTTATGGTGTTAATTGATTCAACCATCAAATTGAATCAAATGTTTAGGTTAGTCTCTATTCATAAACAAAATCTTAGTCAGTCTAGACTTTTATTTTTCTCATTTTTTCAACAATTACGGAAGATTTCAAAGCAATTTGTATGTGTTTCAATCCAACTCTTCCTTTTCTTTTTATTTCTTGTAAGAAGAATAAATTCTCTTATATGTTAGTTTAAGATTCAAACTTAGAATTATAAAAGATGAGGAAAATTAGAATTTTGGATAGCGTTTAAAAGCAGAAGGGATAAATTAAAAATATGTTTAGTTGGAGGAACAAATACTGTCATAAAATAAATCTCTTTATAATGTTTTTAAAGTAAATTTTTATAATTTCAAAATAAAAAATCTAAACACATGTCATTTCTGTCTTAATTATATCTATTTTTTTTATCTCAAAATAATAATTAAATGTTAACTTTATAAATAATCTTAAAAGTATGTTTCATATTGCTAAATTACATATATATATATATATATATATATATAGATTTTTTTAGATGATAGCCTTAAAATCGAAATTTAAAAATCTAGAAAAAAGATCCTTGAACACTAAACATTTCCATTAAAGGTAGGCTAAACCCTTATGATATCAAAGTATTATTATGAGGTGTTACCCTTCGCTAAACATGTGTACGAGCTGTTACCATTCGCTTCCATGTTGTGCTGCCTTGCCATTAAAGTTGTGGATTCAACTTTGAAGAGTTTATGAAAGGAAAATACGAGAAAGGAAAAGAATAAAGGAGGCACGAAGGGTCCGTATCATAAGAGCCATATGGCATTGCTTTTGCATTTTTGTGAGGACAGCTTATCCCACTAGCTACAATCTAAAGCTTGTAAGCAAACCATGCAACACATCATCATCTTCAACAATGGCCACACACGTACAAGCTAGAGGGTGATTGATAATTAAAGTAGACACGAGGATTCTAATGACTTGATTAGTTTAATTTATCATGTAAAATAGATGAATGCAATCCCAATTGTCCAATGAAAAGCAAACACAACAGGAGGTGAAATCGAACCCCACATGTTGTCCAAGAGGAGGGATAGTGGGTACATTGGTTTAGATGCCATTTCCTTCAATAATCAAGCGAGTAGAAGCAAGATCTCATGACCAAAGAGAGTGAAGCTACCATAGCCCAATTAAAAAAGAAGCATGTCATCTCTGGTTGACAAAAGCCGCCACCACAAATCATAACCATCCTTTAATGCCCTTCCATGTGGAAAAATCCTAACCATGAGATGGCAATTGTCTCCTTCGAAGCACTTACAAAAATATCTCAACACCCCAGATGAAAAAGTATCCTCCACTCGCAAAATATCAAAAGAAATATCTGAGAGGGGAGAAGCAGCTGGTTTAAGGGGAAGTGGAAGAAACTTGTTCGCCTTTTGTTGTTGACCCTTAAATATGCACCACCAAACTAAAGAGACCAAAGCTTCCCAGTGAGCCATCCATTCACTTCTGATCCTTAAACACTATTACACCACAAGTTGGTACATGGACTCTGTACGCAGATGGGGTGGCTGATGTGTCCAGATATGGACCCATACACTAGTGGCATCTAGATATTTTGGATATTTTTAGGGATGCCAAATTGTGGACTGTAGGATCAGATGGGGTAGGCAATGGAATCTATATCACAACCATTGGATCTTGGGACGATATTAGAGGTGGTGGGTTATTTCAGATATTTTTAGAATTTTTAGGAGAGAGTTAGATTTTTCTGTGTTTTATGCTGCACTTGCCAACAACAAGACCAAGAAAAGCACCTCCCAAAAAAAAGTGCTAAAAAATACTGAGACTTTAGAGGCAGGGAGAGATTGTAACGTAATGGGGGAGGTAGTGATTAGTAGTGGTGAAGAATTGGAGGTGAGATCAAAGAGTGAAAGAGAGGAGGAAAAACAGAGGAAACAGAGTAAAGAAGAAACAGGGGAGGTGAAAAAAAAGAAGAAAAAGAAGAAAGAAGGTGAAGGTTTGAATGACGGGTTAGTGAGATGGGACGGGTTTCTACCAAGAATGGTGTTAAGGGTGTTGTTAGTTGAAGCTGATGATTCAACTAGACAGATAATTGCTGCTCTTCTTAGGAAATGTAGTTATAGAGGTAAGTTGCTTGATCTTGTTTCTCAAACTGGTTCAATTGTTGTGTTTTTATTAATTTTGTGATTATTCTTGTGAACTGGGTTCTTGTTGGTTTTTCTTTTTGTGTTCTTTTTTCTTAAGCATGGTTGCTTGTGATGTGTGTTTATGTTTTGTTTGATGGAGAAATGAGGAGTCTTGTTTTGTAACATTATGGTTTTGGGACTCAAGTTGCAGGTTTTTTTCTTTTAAGTATGCATGTATGTTGGTCTAAACTTGGCCTCTGAAGATAAGGACTGTTATGTGCAGCTTGTGATTTGAGGTTAAGTTCTTGTTAAGCTAGTTATTTATTGACATGATTTCTAGTTGTTTTGAGACCAGGAAAAGATCTTCTTTGTATTATAACGAGGAATATGTTTTCCTTCTTTCTTTTAATTCTGCTATCTTGCTCTTCTGGTTTTGATGGATAAGTTGGAACGATAGCCATATAGGGAAGAAGGAAACAAAAATTTCAAATTTTACAGAAACTGGAAAGGTACAAGTGATTTGAATCAGTTCTGATGCATCTAACAAAAGAAAGCTCTACAAGGCCAACAGACATCCACTTAAAGCAAGTCTAATCTTAATTTGTAGGGATATTGGATGTTTGTTGGGCATGAAAAAATAACTAATCCAAGTTTGGAAAATATGAATGCACCTAAATTGCCTAAGAACCAGGACTATGGAGCAGAAAACAGGATTGAATGGTGGACTTTGGCCTTAAAAACAACTTTGGATAAAGCTTTTCATATATATCTTGCAATACTCATTATTTTAAGTAGTTCAAGATTCATGGTCATTTGAATTAGGCATTGTGCTGAAAAAGAAAAATAATTATCTTTTAGACCTTATTAAGCTTCTATCGATGAAAAGCAAGTCTTCTTCTTTCCCAGCATGGCTAATAACATGCTGCCATACCTGGTGACATCCATATGGGGAAAATGTATACTACCAGGACATGAACTCCTTATATCCACTTAGATTGAAGTAGCCTTTCATCGCCCTACTAGAAGTCACTGTCAAAGAGCTCGCCCTACCTTTGGTAGGCCTAAGATAGAAATTTGGCTCTTGGTGTCAGGGATCCTGTGCTTGCAGGCTTTAGGAAATTTGACTATTGGTGTGAGAGTTCCTGTCCTTTGACTTATTTTATTTCTACCACTTGATGTCGCAATATATTCAGTACTAAAGTATATGCCAGATGCTAAATATTTCATAACGTTTTGTAAGCACTGAGATGATTTTCTTCTTCTTTTTTGTTTTCTGTTGAGCAGTTGTTAGTGTTCCTGATGGCTTAAAGGCATGGGAGATACTGAAAGGAAGGCCACATGGCATAGACCTCATATTGACTGAAGTGGATTTGCCTTCGATATCTGGATATCCTCTTCTTACTATTATAATGGAGCATGAGATTTGCAAAAACATTCCAGTCATAAGTATGATAGGAAGAATGAATTTCTAGATGAATAGAAATGATTTAATTATCCCCCATGATAAGGGAACTTACATCTGCTTTTGGGTGATTTTGCAGTGATGTCCTCTCAGGATTCAATTAGTACAGTTTATAAATGCATGTTGAGAGGTGCTGCTGACTATCTTGTCAAGCCTTTAAGGAAAAATGAACTGAGAAACTTGTGGCAACATGTATGGAGAAGACAATCTGTATGTCTTCTTTGCACTTAATCGTTTATATCATTTTCTCTTCTTTTCATGTTAATTTAAGGTTATTAACCTCTCATTCTAGATGAGCCCTAACCAGTTCCCATTTTCTCAGTCCCTTGCTGGAGGAAATGGCCCCCAAGATGAAAGCGTTGGACAGGACAAGATTGAAGCCACTTCAGAAAATAGTCCTGCCAGCAATCATGCAAGTGGAGAAATGGCTTCTATTCAGAGGAGTAAAGGGCAAACAGAGAAAGGGAGTGATGCTCAGGTTAGTACTCTTTCATAAATGAGAGAGCATATGCTTTTCTTGGTGCATGGCTTGGCATGAGACCTCTCTAAAAAGATGAAGTTTGTTCTTTCATGTGCTTCTGTAATAAAAGCATAACTACCATTCTGCCAATTCACATTTCTTTTATTAGTAGCCTCATGTGAAGATTTCTTATTAAATGGAAATAAAGGTGCCTCAGATGTTTTTGAGGTGAATTTTGTAGTGTTTAGTCGAAAAAGCTGGAAACATTTCAAGCCAAATACAATTTACTCAGATTAGGTCATGGTGCTTGAAAGTTGAAACATTATTTGGACAACATGGGCCCATTCTTCTGCTATAGCCTCAACTGAAACCCTTTGTCAGGTTTAATTTAAATGAGAACACCATCTTTTAAATCTTTAGTCATTGTTTCAATTCATCCTCTTAGTCAGTCATGAACTGATTTCAATTGCTTATTCTAGACTTATTCAGATTCCATATGAGTCTCATCTTACGAATTGATTCACTGTCCATCTAGAATGCTGAATCCCTTAGGTGAATGTGACTCATGGGATAATTGAATAGTTCTAGAATCTCGATTATATATATCATCTGGGACATACATATCATCATTTACGAGTCCACTTATGATTAAAAGAAATTTCCTTCCTGTTTTGGTTGGCTACATGAGGTTTCATTTAGAGAGTGGATGTTTGTTTTCTCTTGCAGAGCTCTTGTACAAAGCCAGACTTGGAAGCTGAGAGCAGCCACATGGAAAATATGCAGGAATTTTTGCAGCCTGTACGGAGCATATTTTCGTTGACTGACATGAATATGCAGAAGCGTGAAATGCATGTGAATCTGGGTCAGAAATTGCTTTTGCATGATAGAGAAGCTGAAGGTAAAAGTACTGAACAATTTCATCTAGCATTATCATATTTGTTAAATTCTTTGAGGATAACTAACATTTTGTGTATGTTTCACTTGAATTAGGTTCAGCTGCAGCTGCCCGTGAGGATGCTAATATAATGGATGTGGACAAGGAAATTTCTCCAGGAAATGGAAGAACGGGTGCTTATGTTGCCATTGAGAGTTGTGACAACGATGTTGCCCTTGCCAACTCTCACAGAGAAGCCTTTGATTTCATGGGAGCATCTACTAATCGCAGTTCTTCTTTCAATAACGTCAAAATCAACTTTGATTCTTCTCCACATTTGGATCTTTCCTTGAGAAGATCTCATCCAAGTGGGTTTGAGATTCGAGATACGGAAGAAAGACGGGCTCTCTGGCATTCTAATGCCTCAGCCTTTACACAGTGAGTTCCTATTTCTGTTCACTATATCGTTGATACAATTTATGTTTTGGTTGTCACTAAACTAGCAGGAGATAAACAGATATAGCCTGTAGCATCTGTTTTCTAATACATTCAATGATGTTCCTGCAGGTACATTAACAGGCCTCTACAGCTTCCACATTCAGCACTGGAAAGTACTGGGAATCAGAAGGAATTAGGAACCAATTATGACAGAAAAATATCCAGTACTGGCTATAACTCTGATGCCCTGAGTCTAGCACCAAGCACTCAAAAAAGTGAGATCTCTCTGGCAGCTGGTCAAACCAAGGAATCTGAAATTGCAACTTCATCTCCTGGACAAAGAGTGTTTCCTATCCAAATTCCAGCGAAAGAAACAAGACTCAATAATCTATGCAACAGTTATGGCTCCGTGTTTCCCCCAATATTTTGCAAACAATCAGGTTTATCACCAATGATGAGTCCAAGTTCAGCTTGCCAGCAAGAGCCCACCTATAAGGTGAACCAATTTCAACATTCCAATCATGGGAGCACCTCCGAACAGAATCGACTTGGTCAACATACAAATGATTCCACCAATGGTTCACTACAAAAGCAAGAAGACAGATTGGATTCCTTGGAAGATAGAGGACTTATTTCTCCTGCCACTGATCAGAGTGCAAGTAGTAGTTTCTGTAATGGTGCTGCAAGTCACTTTAACAGCATGGGCTATGGAAGCACTTCTGGAAGCAATGGCAATGTTGATCAAGTTGCTATTGTCAGGGATGCTTCTGAGAGCAAGAATGAGGAAGGTGCTTTCACACATTCATACTCTCACAGATCTATTCAAAGAGAAGCAGCTCTAACTAAGTTTCGCTTGAAGCGAAAAGAGAGATGCTATGAGAAGAAGGTATGTTGTCACCTTCATCTGTCATCTTCACCACTGTTGCAGCAACATAGTAATACGATTAGCATTGATTATTGTCTGGTTACAGTGACAAAGTGAGAAACACTTAACAACACCACAATTAGAATAGTAAATATGTGGTTCATTTTAAAAAAAATAGAATTTATGTGCAGGTTCGGTATGAGAGCAGAAAAAAACTTGCTGAGCAGCGTCCTAGAGTGAAAGGACAATTTGTTCGCCAAGTGCACATTGATCCCTCACCTGCGGAAACTGATCAGTAGAGTGGAAATTCAAGTGATAACTTAGAGGGCACTGATTGTATCTTCGTTTTGCTCCTTGAAGTCTAGAGGGAACAATATGTTAGTCTGAAGTTGTTCCTGGCATCACGTCCATGCTTGAGCCGATTTGTAGATATAACTGCGTAGTTTTCTATTTCACAGGTTTTTCTTCCGTACATTCCATGAGGAACATCCTCTCTTAATTTTTGACGTTTAGGTTCTTTTACGTCAAAAACATGTAGGTATTTAGTACATGAACTAGGAAAACTTGTCGTCTTCATGTCTTGAAATACAGCAAGATCCAACCAGCTCGTCTATGCCTGGTTTTCAAGCTTGGCTTCGTTTATGTTTCTGTGGCCATTTTTCTGACTAATTGTTATATATCTTTCAGACCATTGAACTACAGGTGTTGTAATTTGTTGATTATGCAAGTGATAGTTTTGTAAAAGTGCCTTCTCAACTACATAGATATTTTGAACAGGTTTTTATGCCTAATGGAACTGAACAGCATGATCTGTTTTTGTTTGTATATAATCTGAAATGAGTTATTAAGATGGTGGGTTATTTTAGTCTGTGACTGACTTACAACTCCCGGAGCAAAATTGAGTGGAGATTGAAGGAAAGGTTTCTCTTTTCAGCAGCTCTGATTAAAGAATCCTGTTGTTCTCAATAGCTCCGCCCTTGTATTATAGTTCATGATGCAGTCTTTTTGTTTAGCTGACTGACTGCTTCTAACATTAAGGTAATGTCCGGCATAAAGCTTTGAATCTTTTAAGAAAGCTGGGTGCTGGTTAAACATTGTGCTTTCTCATTGTTGTGGAAGGGTTTATGTCTCAATCATTTGTTTTCTCGAGTGACTTTCCTTTTCCTGCCAGTACTGAAAAAACATACAAGTAGGTCAAGTTCGGGTCTAAATTTGTACCAAAAACATGGGTTGCATGGATTATGTTGTTGCTTCCTGTAACTAGGACAGCTGGCAAGCTTGGTAGTCATCACACCAGTGCAATGATCACAAGTACTGATGCGTTTTCCTGTGGGCTCAAATATGTTTTACATCTTACACAAGGCTCCTTTTTCCTGAAGTGTTTGGTATGGTGAAAGTGAAGTTTCAAAAGAGAGGAGTTGCATCAGGAGCCACTCAGGTTGCTTGCTTTTTTCTTCCTACTTTTTTTTTAATTTTTGGTGTACCAAATGGCCCTGCCAATGCACTTTGAAGGATGATGATGGCTGACTGATAGGACGTATTTCAATGGGATGATGAAGTAGTGGTATATACCAAATGTAGAAAAATACATGGGCTTTAAAACAATCCAGTTCACGGGGCACTGCCATGATATCAGAACTTCATTTAGCTTTTTCTGATTGATGGTTTTCAAAATATTGTTACCCCACCCTGGAAAAGAATGCAAGGCAGGCAGGATTGGAGCGTAACACTCCCATTCTGAAGCATTTAAGAGATAGTGAGGAGGCTTCCTCGAAACTATATTTTGTTCCATCATTAGTTAAAAACTTCTTTTTTTTTAAAAAAAAAAATCTGGGTTATAAAAAACTACAATATAACTATAATATATAATTTTTTCTAATCCACACTTGCAACAAAAATTACACCTAACACGTAGTGGCAATACTGTGGAGAATCCTAAACAGTGAGCTAGTACGAGGGCCACTTTCACCAGCCTCATCTGCACATCCTTTAATTATCTCTAAAATATCAAAGAAATATAAAGCCAAACTTCTTTTTTTATCTATCCTGTTATAAATAATGAATAATGGGTCCAAAACGGGTCCTATAACAAAGAAAATAAGCAAATTTTATCCAGCAAAGAAGAACAGATGAGAAATCACTAAGATCCTGGGGTCATCTAGCTTTCTTTTTTGATTGGAAGACACGAAAACTGCAAACAGAAGCCTTTCAAAAGTGAACCTAAAAGGCTAAAACCATTCTTTCCCTTGATTTCAATCCTCTAATGCCTTGTGGGTTCTGCAAGTAGGGTTATGGTTTCTAACACGAAATATTCTTTTGAGGATCCTAATTAGGAGGTCCCATGGCTTCATCATACAAGGCTTACCTGATCATGGCATGGTAGAGTACTCGAACGGCTGAGATTTCATCAAACATCACACTAACCATAGTTTCTTAACTAACATCCTACTATACCAACCCTTTTCTTAAGCAAAAAGTAATGGCAGCCGCTACTCAAAAGCTAGTTTAGAGATTCTCCATGTTTTCTCTTTGAACTCTTTCCTGTGCACAGCTCAATAAAACAAAAGACACCCACAACTTGAAAACTCTTTTGTGATTAGTTAAACAGGAATATTAATCACCATCAACTTATTGTCCTTGAATCTAAATTTCATTTTCAACATAATTAGTTAGTTTTTAGCCCTTTACTAGAACGTACACAAGTTGAGCAAGTAAAGAGAGAGAGTTACGGAGAAGCCACTAGGCCAATGCATTATTACTCACACACTTATCTCCACTACTCCACAAGAAAGGCTACTGGCTACTACACTATAGTCTTGCTCTTTTAAAAGCCTTACTTTCCTTACAATTATCATTATAGTGTTTCCAACGTATCCTATCTTGTCAATCATCATGTTAGCTATATGATCCTTCCCTTGTAAAAGCATGCATATAATATAAACCAGAAAAGTAAAGCCTGTTGATAATTACAATGTTGATAGAGGTTCCAAATCTCAGATACCGGGACCCCTATCAGATGTTCAATGCTCCTAGCTATATATTTCTGTGATTGTTGCCCACAAATAACACAGGAACTGAAAATAATAGCTCTTGTGATAGGAATTGTAGGAGAAGTGTAGATTTTTTTAAAGGTGACAAAGACCTAGAAAAAGACCACCTTCACATAGCTCTAGTAATGCTACGACATTGAGTTGTGCTGGACATTGTAAAATGAATCAACTCTTGGTGGAACCTGATTAAACAAAGACAGTATGAACAATATTATCTTATGGGGTCGACACATAAATTAATACCGTAGAAGCAACCACCTCTTACCCTAACAAATATGAGATTGCAATCACTTTTTGAATTTCCAAGTTCATATTGGAAAATACTATTGACTTCCAAGGCAATGAAAAACAACAAGTCAGAAAGCTTTTTCTAAAAAGGATAGCGTTGCCCCACCATGTACACTATAAGATCCGTTACATTCAGGGAAAGCAGGTGCACTAGTTGAATTGAATAATCCAACGGTGGAGATGAATGCATTACATATTAATTTTATAACCATAGATTTAAGGGTGAATTCGAGAAGTTTACAAGGAAACATCTCTTAACAACTCCTTTATATATGAACCAGTCAAAAGCATGGCAGAGCAAAATAATTGCGCTGCTTTGTGTAATTTCCAGTGCTCCCTTTTATTAACCCCCATCATTTCTGCCTTCCTTAGCCTTGTAAACTTAGCCTTGTAAACCTCCTCTGCTCATCATCCTCTCCCCTTCCCTCCCCCTCGCCTTTGCCTCCCTACTGCAAATGTCTCTAGTCTCCATAGAATCTCCAAAACACTGTGCCAAGCAAGGACTAAACGTCAACAAGCTATCCAAGAAGCTTTTCTTTGCCTCTTCGGCATTCTTCACCACACTTCTCTCACTAATATTGATCATCTGGCTTATCCTGCGCCCTGCCAAACCTGAGTTCTCTCTCAAAGAGGCTGATATCTACCAACTCAGCCTCTCAGCTCCTAACCTTCTTAACTCCTCTATCCAACTTACCCTACTTTCCAAGAACCCGAATCAAAAAGTCGGCGTTTACTACGACGAATTACAAGTTTATGCTGCCTACAGGGGTCAGCAGATAACTGTTGACTCCCCCCTTCCTCCATTCTACCAAGGACATCAGGATAGCAATCTATTAACAGCATCTTTAGTTGGAACTGGATTGCCTGTGGCTCCATCCTTCAATTACGAAGTGGGGCGTGATCAGACTGCTGGAAAACTAGTTCTAAATCTAAGGGTTAATGGAAGGATCAGGTGGAAGGTAGGGACTTGGGTTTCAGGCAGATACCGAATCAATGTTAATTGCCTTGCAGTTATGGCTCTTGGACCTACTCTTCCAACAGGACCTTTGAGTTCAAAGCAAGGGACTGCATGCTCCACCACTGTCTGAATAAGATCCGCCAAGCAACAAACTAAGCTACTAGTGAGTTACTTAGTACTACTTGCTAAGATATTTAATCTTGTGGTCTACATGTTTTTGCTTCTCCGAAGTGTTGTAAATTAATTATAGTACAAGCTAAGACTACAGTTAATTAAGATGAGAGTATTAATGAAACCTTGTGGATTTTGCACTTTTATCTTTTATCATGGCAACTTCGATTTTGCTTAGCATGTGATAGTTGGAGATTGAAAAGGCAGGATTCCAGAGATCCTTGAGGTGGGTTTTTTTAGGTTGAAGATGATGTTGAGGGGTTCTTACCAACCCAGCGGCAATAACGGAAGCGGCAGAAATCAATGGATTCATTATAAGTTCCTCGCACCAAAAGTTGGTATTGGGCACGCTTTATTTGTTTGAGTGTTTCAACTTTGCTTCTCTGAATGTTCTCTGAGCAGAAAGAAATGGAGTGAGACTGATAGAGATGAGAATCTGAGGAGAAAAGGAGATGAAGGCAGGAAATTTACTTGCTGCCTTTGCCATGAATGAAATTTCCACGTCATTCCTTCAGCTTTAGTGCTCACAGGATAACATTAATCTAGCCACGACTGCTCCTGGGTCCCTATGACCATAAGATTTCTGGAATCTTTTCTCTCAAATTTACTTTCTTCTGTCTGCCTTTCAAACCATACTACTCACGTAACACAACTGAATCTGTATGCTAATGAATATACCAAGGAATTTTTTTACCAAGGAACATGCTAATTCCAGGTCATGGAATTTTCTGTCTCCAAAAGCCCTAAAAATATTATATTGATCATACACATCTACTGCTTCAAGTGAAGAATAAAATTCCAGATTCCAGATTTTTACCCTTCTTATCCGACCTCTCCTGTCTCCAAAAATAAGGCTAATTGATTAAAAAAATACCATGAACTTTCGGGTCAACACAGAAAGTTAATTTCTAACCTATTTTTATTCTGATTCTGGTCGTGTATTTATTTATCAATATATAATATTGTTTTCTCATCCGAATTGTTGTATGTTTATTAAATTTGGCCACATATTAGTCAATTAAAACATGGCATGTGTTCTAAGACACTCCCCAAACATGCGATCACAAGAACATGTGTCATGTTTTGAACTTAATAGTGGACGCTTTTTTGGATTGAAGGACTACAGTAATTTTGGAATCCAAATCATATTTCCTTTTCATCAAAGGTTGATGAGCATATTTTTTAAGCAATTAGCCCAAAAATAATTCAAACTATCGAAGTAAAATAGTAAACCAAAGCTAAAATGTGTTCACACCAGAGGCCAAACTACTGCATGTAAAGACAGGAATATACTCATATAAATTCTTAACTCAAGGAAGGACAAGGGCATAAAGAAAGAACATACATGTGCCACCACCTTTTATATTGCACATCTTTTGCCTTTTGGTACCTTTTACTGGCAATGTCTATTCTTCACAGCTATATGAGAGCTCGCTATCAAACAGTCAAAGCCATTTTGTGACTAACAATTGATGTTGTGGTGAAAAAAAAAAGTAATACATTCCATTACTATTTCTCTTACCTAAGAAAGAGAAACGTCTATTGCCACAATTTTCAAAAGTGATAAGCCTTTTCAATATGATTTCAAAAGCTAGCTGCTTTCAACCTCGTATACCTTGAGAACTTGCTGATGAAGAACAGCATTTTAACAGGGTTAAATGCAGCACAAGCTCAACTAAGATGTAGAGTGTTTCACGTGAAGCAAGTATTTTTATTATATTGAGTTGATAAGCTTTTCAGCTCAAAAATAGGCATCTATTCCCAATCAAAGCACAAAATTGCCACTGTTATTTGCTAATGGAATGTAAGAAAAATAAGCATGCCACAGAATGGGACTTTGTTTTGATTTTTACGTTTGTTTCATCTAAACAAAATATTTAATTCTGATGGTAAAATCCAATCACATCATTCTTTGATTCAATCCATGTATCTTCTCTTCTTTTTATTTATTTATTTATAATAGTCGAGGTGTTTTATTTCAAAGACAGGTCTACCATTGAGACAATGGTATCCCAGTTAGAAAAAAGTTATTAAAAGTACAAGTGAAAGCATTGATTTGCAAAGATAAAGGAGGAATGCAAAATATATACACAAAAAAGATTTGAATTGTAAAAATTATGGATCATCACTTATTTGTCCACTCTTTGGGCTTCTAAATAGATCATTCTCAGTATATGAGAAATTTGCATCCATAGCTTTCAACCCGAGAGACAAACGATGAAGAATAAACTCAAACATTGTATTCCGAACTGACATGATATTTTCAAAAATCAGTTTATTTCTTGCACTCCAAGTGTTCCACAAAACCCCATAAGACAATATTGCAAGTGTTTTTCGCTTGAATCAACCTTTTACTAGAACACTCTATTGCAAAACAACTTGATCAATAGACTCTGGCATGCACTAGCTAATACCCAACCCAATTCATAAAACGTTTGCAAAGGTGCCAAGATGCATAACAATAAAGAAAAAGTTGATTCACATTCTCTATGCCAGTGTTGTAAATAGGGCAAGTTGCTTGACTGAGATTAAGCAATCGCCTCCATACGAGAAAATCCCTTGTACATGTTCAATGTAGGAGTAAAAGCCACAAGAACATTTCAATCTTAGAGGGAGCAAATTCATTCCATATCAGTTTAGTGAAATTGAATGTATATGAATACTCTGCTTTGTATATGAATACTCTGAATAATCTAAGAACATTTCAATCTTAAAGGGAGCAAGACTTGAGAGTCTATTGTCTAGTGCATTCAGCTGCCTATTGCCTTAAATCCTCTTTGTGTGCACTCAAGTTGGCCCTATCTAATAGGACAACAAGCTGTTGAAGTTGTGTCTAATCTGAAGATCTTAACCTCTGATTCCATCTAAAGTCTTAGTGCTATGAATCTTCCCTAAAGTCCCCCATTTCCACTAGTGTCGCTGTTTTGGATTTTTATACTTTATAAAGCCGTAGGAAACAAGATTGAAAAGTCCCTACCTGTAGCCATTTATCTGTCTAGAATTTTATGATTTTCCCATTACCCACCTTGAATTAGCACTCATTATTCAAGATAGTTGAAGTTGCCAAATCAAAGTTAATAATGGAGTAAATGCCTTTCCATGGCTGTGATAATGTAGCACTTAAAACTGGAAGGCCATTGACATAAGAAGGCTTATACTTGTGTTTGATAATGTCCTACCACCCTCCAGAATTGGAGTCTCCTAGCTACCATAGCCACTTAAATAACTACTTTTTTTTTTCTTTGTAAAGAACCCACACCTAGACCTCCTCTTGCCTTATCTCTCGCAACCACTTTCCAAGATACCTTACAAATCTTTCTTGTATCGGAGACACCAGCTTATAGAATTAACCTTCGATGGATAGAAGATATAATTTGAGCAACACCTTTTAGCATTAGAAAAATAGACATATAGTATATGGGGAGTGTACATATGACTGTTTCTAGAAGACAAACCCTACCAGTCATGCTTAACAGTCTTCTTTTCCATAATCTAAGTCGTGTTCTGATTTTATTGATGACTGGCTTCCAAGTTGAAAGTTTTGTAAGATTAGCATCCAGAAAAAGTCTTAAATAAGTGATAGGCAATTTATCTGGAAGGAATTTAGTGTGATAGAGCCTTAGATTATGTTTAGTTAGTGTCTTAAGACATAAATGATAGATATGAAAGTGATAAAAACATATTTGAGCACTAGAGAGATGAAGATAGAACACAAAATAAATTTATTAACAATTTTAAAGTGATTTTTAGTTTTTTCAAAATAAAAAATGTATGGAAACATTTTTTTTTTTTTTTTAGTTTTTGTCTCTTGTGTATTGAAGTGGTAACTACACCTTAACTTAAAGCCTAATCAAACCATCTTGTTCATATTGCACTTGTCCAAAATACAAGAGAAGAGCATTCAAGTTTGAGTTAATTTTACACCTAAATTATTTTATTTTCACAATCAAATCAATATCTCAAATAACTCTTTTATTAGTATCAACGACACTCAACACATCTTAGTATAAAATCCTGTTTATTAATTTTTATATTTTAAAAATATTTTTGAAAAACAACCACAATCAGATCCTAGTCTTAATGGTCACCATCTTTGTCACCTTCACATCACAACAGGTCCATATCACACTAGAATGACACCAAAACGAACATATATATTCCTTATTCCTTGAAAATCCTCATAAACTCATCTACATATTTACAAATCCAGGACCGAAAGCCACTCTTCTTTATAGGCAAATCCCCAACTTTGTTTCTAATTTTCAAGCAGCAGAAGTAACAACACCACCACTAAACAAATAAATAATCTCCACCAACATCAGGAATGTGGGGTAGAGTTATCCATGTGGTAAGGGAGATAGAGGTGATGAAACAGAGTGAAGTGAAGAGTGAGCGAGAGGAGATGAGGCACATAAAAGGTATCTTGAGGCGAAAAGTTTTCACAGATATACAAGTAGGAATTCTTTCCAAACACATCCACTTTCTTATTTGCACTAAATTGATTCGATTCAACTGGATTCCATTTCCCTTTGGCTTTCAAAAAAGTTAGGAAACTACAAAAGGGTTGTTCCTTTACCTAAAATGGCAAGTCAAAATCACCAGCGGTCTCCATAATTTACATTAAAGGATATTTTTTTGGAACATGGCAAGGTTTTGATCATATGATTCATTAGTTGAATCAATAATTAGAGGATCACATCCAAATAAGGCCATTATAAACTTACTTCCTCTAGGTCATTAAACTGTCATGCTTAGAGACAATCTAACTAGCAATAAATTAGATTATGTAAATCAAATCAATCATATTTTAAGAAAAACAATAATTATATGATTCATGTAAACCAAAATAATTATCATATTATAACAAAATTAAATTGCAACATCAAATGACGACCTAAAGGCCTTAAAAAAGAAAGAAACAAAAAGAGGACCGGCCCAGCAACCATGTGAAAATATGAATACCTAAGGTGTGTTACAGCGCTCTCTCATCTTCCTGAAAGCTACATACATATCTGTGTATATATGTATAGCTACTCCCAAGCAGCAAAAATTAGTAACATGGATACCAAAGTCCCTTCCTCTAGCATCCAGTATACGAACTTATCGGCAAGCTATGTTAGGCCAGAATCTGAACATCCCCAATTGCGAGAAGTTTACCGAGCAAAAATGTTCCTGTCATAGATTTAGGTTGTCAAGATAGGAACCAAAATGTCCAACAAGTTGGCTATGCCTGCAAGAAGCACGGCTTATTCCAGGTTAGACCCTTTTGCTTGTAATGAGAAATTGATAGAAGAGCTCAAGGCTGAAATGCTTCCAAAGACACTCCATGATTGATCATCTGCCATTCATAAACCAAAAGATTCACAATATATACAAACCACCTATTTAAATTATCTAGCTATCTATACTCTATCTAATCATCCTGCCAAAATAATCAAGTAATGAAAGGATTGATAAGCCCTGACGAGACAAGTTTCAAAATATTCTACTACTATTAAAATATAAAAGAAAAGAATAGAAAAAACAAGGAAGATATAGAAGATAGGCTAACCTGGAAAAAGCCATAGTTCTTGCAGGCATCGCCAACTTGTTCGGCAATTTGGTCCCTTTCCTGACAACCTGAATCTATGACGGGAACATTTTCGCACGTTGAAACTTCCCACAACCGGAGACGTTCAGATTCCGGCCTAACATTGCTTGCCGGCAAGTTTGTATACGGGATTCCAGAAGAAAGGACTTTTGTATCGATATTCCTAATTAAAAGAAGTAACAAAAGATGAAAAAAGACAGAAAATTATTATAAATTAAAGAGGGGGTACTACGATGGGCACCCTTCAATTTTTGCTGCCTGGCATGTGTGCGGCTTCCAGGAAGATGAGAGTGCTCCGCAACACCGCTAATGTATTTATACTTGCACGTGGAATCTAGGTAGGCCCTTATAAGTCGTCATTTGACGCTTTAATCTAACTTTATTATAATATGATGATTAGTTTGGTAAAAATAAATCATGTAATTATTATTTAAAAAATATGATTGATTTGATTTGCATAATCAATTGTATTTTATTTTTTTATCGGTAAATTAATTAATTGGTGGGAGCTGGAATCCCTCGTTGATAGCTATTTGCTGTGCAGGCGGCTTTAAGTTAAATACCACAAAAAAGAACTTTTTACACTGGAATATTAACGTGATATGGTATAGGCTGGGTTAAATTTTTCTTAATTATAAAAAAAATTAAGATATCGCAATTTTATTTTGATGAAAAGAATTTTAAAATGATATTTTTTTTAATATTAAGATAATAATTTATTGAATTAACTTGGGTCAATTCGAGTTAACATGTCAAATTTATGACCTGAATTTTGAAACTATGATAACCTCATATAAAGCAAATCAAAATAAATATTTATGAAGTTTAATTCTCAATCAATTCAATGTTAAAAGATGAAATAAAAAAAATTAATTAAAAAAAATCTAAAAAAATGACCTGAGTTAATTGTCAAAACTGTAACTCGGATCATGAGAGTGATGTAACTCTATGGAAGACAAATCAAAACAAATTATGAATTTCAATCCACAATAAGTTCATTGTTGAAGGATGTTATTAAAAAAAAATCAATAAAAAAATAACATAAAAAATGACCTGAGTTAATCTGTCAAACCCATGACTTTTGTCATTAATCCAAGATAACCTCATAGAAAAAAATTAAAAAATAACTTCATTTAACCCGGGTTAACCTACCAATTTTGCACTTTGTTCATGAGACTGAGATAACCTTATAGAAAGCATATTTAAAACAAATTATGAAGCTCAATTTCTAACCATCCTTATCGAATCCAATGTTGAACGATAAAATTTATAATTAAAAAATGACAAAAAATAAAGTCAACTTGGGTTAACCTATTAAGCACTATTATTGGGTCATGAGGTTGTGATAACTTAATAAAAAGCAAACTGAAACAAATCATGAATTTTAATTCTCAATCAAACACGATATTAAATGATGAAATTGAGAAAAAAAAATCAATTAAAAATAATAATAACTAAGTCAATCAAGTTAACTTGTCAAACCCGTGATCCGGGTCATGAGACTTGGCCAACCCAATAAAAAAAAACAAATCCAATGTTGAAGGACTTGTGACATGAGTCATGAGACCGAGATAACCGTTTAGAAAAAAAACAAAAACACAATTCAATTTAACCAGGGTTAAGATGCTAAAACTTATAACCTTAATCATGAAACCAAGATATCCCTATAAAAAAGAAATAAAAAAAATAGTATAAAGCTCAATTCCTAACCGTCCTAGTGTTGAATGATGAAATTGAAAAAAAAATTAATTAAACAAAATGACACAAAAATACAACTTGAGTTAACTCGTAAAACACTATTCCTGTGTCATAAGACTTAAATAACATAATAGAAAGTAAAAAAAAAAAAAAAATCATAAAGTCTAATTCTCAATCAATCCAATATTAAATGATGAAATTGAAAAAAAAGTTCATAAAAAAAAATAAAATTGATTCAATTGAGTTAACTTATCAAACTAAGTTAACTTGGCAGATCGGCGATCCATGTCATGAGAGTATGATAACTCAATAAAAACCAAATTTAATAT